>Ga0325403_1005171_pt1 | contig 12272 bp, 7 predicted proteins | sample PopdelMetagenome_19_FD_205665 | JGI IMG/M metagenome (GOLD analysis project Ga0325403, IMG submission 205665) | Populus deltoides microbial communities from Bellville, Georgia, United States - Xylem-PdKOR-R4 | ecosystem: Host-associated > Plants > Phyllosphere > Stem > Wood/Secondary xylem...
TTAAATTTTAAGAGATGGAATTGAAAAATAAATATACAAAACAAATTATATATAACAATCAAAAGTTTGAGGATCAAATTTAATATAATCAGCAAATAATGACATTTCTAAATTTTTCACAACTTCCTGAAAGTGTTTTCCGCCCAAATTTTCCAGGAAAACACTTTCCTAAAACCAAGCCAAATTTTCCTTTGACTGGAAAGTGTTTTCCGTTGACCAACTTTTCTAATGGCAAACAAACACAGGAAAATTTGGAAAGTGGTTTCCCGGAAACCACTTTCCGGAAAATAAACACAGTCAAAGGAAAAACACTTTCCTGGAAACTAAACCAAATTTCTCTTTGACTGGAAAATATTTTTCGTTGACCGGAAAGTGTTTTTTGTTGACCGGAAAGTGTTCTCCGTTGACCGGAAAGTGTTTTTCGTTGACCAACTTTCCTAATGGCAAACAAACACAGGAAAGTTTGGAAAGTGGTTTCCCGGAAAGTGAATTCCGGGAAACAAACATGGCCTAAGGGTTTATCGACTTAGCTTGGGTTAACTTAATTTTTTTAAAATTATTTTTTTATTTAATATTTTTTACATTTTATTTTTTAGCATTAAATTTTTTAAAAAAATAATATTTTTTATGTTACCAGAGCAATCCACAATTAAACAACGAGGAAAGCTATATTGAATGCAACAATGAAAATCGTTGTATGTTTTAGCTTTTTTAAAAGTTTTAATAAATTGCTCTTTTTTTCTAATGTCGGGTATCTTGCTTTGATTGAAAGACAAAAAAATCCTTTAAAAAACATTTTTTTTTTTAAATAATAGATGTTATCTTAATATCATTTTTCAAATTAATAAAAAAAAATTAAAAGTATTAAATATTTAAGAAATAATCATATTACGAAGAAAACCAATTAACCTCTTGATTTCACTGTAAACCAAGAAAGAAAGTATTATAGATTCGCATAATGCTTTTCTTTTTTAGGCTATTGGAGAATTTTATACTCTGGTTATCAAATTATTTTTTTTAATTTTATCTTTTTATATTATATTAACTTAAATTTGGACATGATAATGTTTTTTTGGTTAGCTTCTCACGGAGTTCCCATAATTAACTTAATTTTGAAAACATATCTCAACATTAAGACAATACTTGATTTGACAAAATATAATAAGATTTTATTTCTTAAAACAAATGGAAACTTATGGAATTTGACACTGAAATAAATAAATAAATAACAATATTTTTTTTTCCTTTTTACCATACATAAGGCACGTGATTTGGAATTTTGATCCTTAAAGATTTTTTTATATTTATCCTTGTTTATTGAGATTTTGATATTTTAGTCTTATATTTCATGATTTGTTTTGTGTTTAAATTCCTGAATTTTATAAGAAAAGAAAACATCATCAAAAAAAACAAAATGCAGATTTTGGTGTCAATAGATGGGACTAAAATGCAGAAGAAATAAATAACAGTAATTGAAGTGTAAGAAACACTTATGAAATGTCAAAGTTTTTTTTTAAAAAAAAATTCTACGAACAAGATATAACACATGAAAATAGAAAGAAAATCATATAAAGTAATAAGGTAATTTATCCTTATGGCTTAATTAAGTCCTAGGAACTTTTGGAGTTTTCCTTGAGAATGTTAGTTTTAAAATCCGGTCCGGTCCAGTGGGTCGATTCGAGACCCAGCTGACCCGGGGCTGGAACCGGGCCGAGTTGATGAAAAAATAAGAAAAGCTATGACCCGGTGTGACTCAGCCGACCCGGTGATTTGACCCGGTGACCGGCAAAATTCAGTTGCAACCCGTTGACTTTTGTTTTTTTTAATTAAAACAACGTCGTTTTGAATATTTTTTTAAATAGAGATTGACCCGACTGACCCAGTCAAAACCCAGAACCCGAACCTTAAACCGGATCGGGTTTAAAATCTATGCGTGGAGCTATGTTACCTTTCTTTTCTTTTTTGATTTTTCAGCTAATGCTATTTTTCTCGCAACAAAATTGAGGACTCATTTTTATGCAGTAAAAGACAAGCTTTACATGTAGGAATTAGGAAATTCATAACAATGTTACTTCTCCAAATTTGCTTTGATGTTTGAATCGAGAAGTGGTTTAAAACGTAGTTCTTCTTCCACGCTTTTTATCAATTAATGATGTTATTTTTTCCATTATTCGATTTATTCTTAACATTGATGGAGTAATAGAGTTGAACTTAACATTTTGAAAACTTTTTGATAGATGGAGTTACACATGGTTATTCATGCCATGTTGATAGTCATTTAGGATGATTTTTTTTTTGAAATATTGGGAATTAGGAGACAATAATTGAAAATAATGATGATGGAGGCTTTGGAAGTTATTTTGCTTCATTAAGGATGATCTCATTAACTTAAAATATGATGTATATTGGATGGTATTTTAAAAAATATACATATTGATATGACAACATATTAGATGATTATTTTTAAAAATATTGAGATCACAATAAAATAAATTAACCTAGGTTAACCTGTTAAATTTACAATCTGGATCATAAGACCATAATAAACCTATAGAAAGAAAATTAAAATAAATTATAAAGTTCAATTCTTAACAACTAAATGTTGAAAGAAGAAATTAAAAATATATTAAATTAAAAAAGGATAAAAAAACTACCCGAGCAAAACCTGCAACCCAGATAATAAGATACAGATAACCCTATAAAAAGAAAATTAAAGAAGAAAAAAAACTCAATTTCTAACCAACTCAATATTGAAGGATAAAATAAAAAAAATCAATTAAAAAATGACAAAACAACAACCCAAATCAACTCAAGCTAACTTGTTAAGCTCGCGATCTCGGTCTTGAAACCAGGATAACTTCATAAAAGAAATTATGACACTCCATTTATAACAGACTTAATGTTGAATGTTGAAATTTAATAAAAAAAATATAATAAATACATGAGACCAGGATAACTATACAAAAAGCAAATTGAAAGAAATTATGAAACTCAATTCCCAAACAACAAAATACTAAAAGATGAAAAAAAAACTAAATAAAAAAAAAAGAATATTTACTTCTTGCATGGTAAAATTAAAAAAAAAATCAATTAAAAAATAACAAAATAAAAAGAATCGAGTAAATCCGAGTTAACCTGCAAAACTCGCAACTCGAGTCATGAGATTGGAATAACCTCATGGAAAGAAAATAAAAAAGATACGAAGCTCAATTAAAAAAATAAAGGTTCAATTAAAAAAGGATGTAAAAATGAACAGAGTCAAAACAGATCAGTCTTCCAAACCCGCAACTCAAATCATGAGATCAGGATAATCCTATAAAATCAAATCAAAAAAATTATGAGATCCAATTTCCAACCAACCCAATATTGAAAGATAAAAAAATGAGTCAATTAGAAAAAGTGTCCCCAAAATAACAACTTGGATCAACCTATGTTAACTTGTTAAACTCGTGACCTGAGTCATGAGATCAAGATAAATTTATAGAAACCAAATCAAATAAAAATTATGAAACCTCGCTTCCAATAGATCTAATGTTGAGGGTTAAAATTGAGAGAGAAAAAAACTAAATCTATGACACTAGTATATAGCCCAATAGAAAAAAAAAATACAAAGCACAATTCTCAAAACAACTTCATATAGAATAACGAATTTGAAAAAAAAAAAAACTATATAAAAATATAGGTTGTTAAAGGTGATTTGTTTTTGATTTTTGGCCTTTAATATTTTATTCGTTAGAATTAGGCTTTCTAATTTGTTTTGATAAGGGTTTCATGGGGGTTATCATCATCTCATGCCCTAGATCGCGGGTTTTAGAGGTTAATCATGATTGGTCCGGGTTGATTTAAAGTGTTGTCATCTCAATATTTTTTTAATAAAAATATCAAGACAAATATGTCACTATTTAAGTATTTTAAAAGTGTTTTGTCTAGTCTACATCAAATTTTTTACTTCATGATGTCTTTATGTTTTTTATAAATTGAAAAAAAAATAATTTGACCCGCAACATAGCACAGATCAAAAAATACTACTATATAGCTAAAAATAGAGAAGCAAATATCTCATTTTCAGTTAGGATTTCTCCTAACAAACCACCATGATATCATTTTCAAAACATTTCATTATTTTATTTTGTGTATCAAGTTAAGATAAAAGGAAACAAACAAACAAATAAAATACATTATAGTTAATTGCTAGATAAAGAAAGATTTGTTGGGATCAAACAGATTTTCATAAAACTCTTCCAATTAATTAGTGGAATCAAAAGGGTTCTTATAAAAATTTTCAATCAGTTGCTCGAATCAAGAATATTTTCATACAAATCCTCTAGTTAATTGCTGACATGAAAAAGATTTTCATGAAAATCCTTCGGTTAATTATTGGGATAAAAGGTTTCCTCTTAGATAATTTTAAAAGAGAAAGAACAATAAATATAGTGAGAGAAAAGGAAAAAAGAAAAGAAAATGAAAGAATAGAGGGCATAGAGGAAATTATAAAAGGAAAAATTAAAAAGAAAGAAGAAGAATAAAAGGAAACAACAACATTTTCTTTACAAAATAAAAAACCCACCAACACCCAACTCTTTTCTCTTCCGCTACTACTAGGACAATTCCATCTACTTCCAGTCAACCCCAGCCACTTTGGAGATCTTTTTTTATCCCTAAATTTATATCTGATTTTTTTTAATATGCTATTGAGTTCTTTTATATATAAAAAATTGATTATTATTGATGATTTTCAATCTAATGTGAATGATTGCTATTATATGATAGATGTTGACATTGGTTTTGAATGGTCATATTGTGTTTGATTTGTGATATTGTGATGTTAGTTTTGGTTTTTTTTAAAAAAAAAATTGTGGTAATATTGTGTTAACTTGTTGTTGTGTTGTTTTTTTAATTTGTTACTTTGCATGTTTTGAGTTTCACACGCAATTTGTTTTGTGTATTAAGGCTTTTATTATTCGTGTACAACCTAAGATGATTGAATTATCAATAGGCTTTATCCTTAAAAGTTAACCAGAAAAATAATGAAATCATTTGTTGCATAACTTTATTGTGTGCAAAATATTTTTAAACCATTCTTTTTATAATAAAAATAAACTTTGTGATTATTGTTTAGAGATTCTTGTTATGTATTAACGGTTTTCATTATCTATGTACCAACCTAAGATAATTGAACCATCAATGGGTTTTATCCTAAAACGTTGACCAAAAAGACAATGAAACTACTAAGTGCAAGACTTTATTATATGTCAAATATTTCCAAACCTTTCCTTTTATAATAAACAACTTTGTAATTATTGTTTTGAAATTTTTGTTGTATATTAATGATTTTTATTATCCATGTATCAACCTAGTATAAACAAATCATCAATAGGCTTTATCCTTAAAATGTGATTGAAAAGATAATAGATTCTCTTAATACATGATTTTATTGTTTGTAAATTTTTTATCTTCTATTTATTTATTAATGTGTGCAAATATTCGATCATAATTTTTCATATGTTAGGATATTACTTATCAGTGTGATTAGACTCAGGTTGGCTTAATGTAACCTAACTAATAATTTTTCTTAATATTGTTGTCTTGAGGAGGGTCTTTTTTATCATAATTTTGTTGAGTCATTTTAGGCTTTAATAAAAAAAAATTTCTCTATAACCATATTTTTATGGTTTACGTATTTTGTTATCAAGTTTGTATTTGTTACCTTCTCCAATGAAATTTGTCTATCTTGTCTTGGTCTTTTTTATTTTTTAAAAATAGTTAAATAATTAAATTATTTTTTTTTAAAAGGACTAAATTTATTATCAAGGGCTCTTTGTCTTTTCATAATGGTTTTTTTATCATATGGCCTGCGGGGCGATTTGGTAATTTACTAAATATAAATATTATTAAAAACAATTAGTTGACATGTGTAGTGCACTTTTCAGAACGTAGATTGTGCTGGTGGGCTTTAAGAGGCGTATGCGTCATCGTCTAGTGGCCAAACACTGGATTCCAGGGTGGTATTGGAATCTCCTCAACATCTCCTCCATGCCTAGGCAGCTTGTGCGATCAGCGAACCTACGATTTGGTGCCGAAGATCTTTCTTTTTTTTCTTTTTCTTTTCAAATTTCATGTCAAACCCTCTAATTTTTTAAAGCAATTCTTCAATTTGTTTTTCTATAAATTTAGTTCTTGTTCTCTTGATTACAATTTATTTTATTTAAAATCATTTATAAAATTAAAATTGTTTTTCAATTTCATCCTCTTTTTTTTTCATCTATCATATTTAACCATCATTCTTTTGATTGAAATTTTTTTTAATTTTTTAATTTCATCCCTGATTCTTTTCTTTCATTTAATATTTATACCAGATTTGGTCCTCGTTCTTTTGATTACTACTTTTATTTTTTATTCTTTTCTTGATTTTTTTATTTTTTTTATTCCATCCATTATTGTTTTATTTCATTTAAATTTTATACTAGATTTGTTCCTTATTTTTTTTTATTGCTATTTTTTTTTAATTTTGGATGATCTATAATTTTGCTTCATGATTTTTTTAGGTTTTTCTTTTATGGAGTACTCAATCTCATAACCCGAATCATGAGTTTTGAAAATTAACTCGGTTTGACTTCAGTCTTTTTTTAGTTTTCTTTTTCAAAATTGATTTGTTTTTCAATTTTATCCTTTGATATTATATTAATAGGCCTTCAGCTTCAAGATTTTTGGTGCTTTTTTTCTATGAGGTTATCTCGATCTAATATTCCAAGAAACGGGTTAGTCGAGTTAACTCGTGTTGACTCGAGTCTTTCTTTCGATGTTTTTTTCATTGATTTTTTTTCTCAGTTTTGCCTTTTATTATTTTGTTTGCTTGAGAGTTGACTTCTATTTTTTTTAATTTCTTTTGTATGGGGTTAACCCGCCCTCACAAGCAAGGCGTGAGTTTGGCATATTAACTAGAGTCATGTTCTTTTGTTTTTTTTTTTTTTAAACTGATTTTTTTTTCAATTCATTCTTCATTGTTTGATTTGCTAGTAACTAAGCTTTGATTTTTTTTTTCTTTATGAGATTATCTCATTTTTATTCAAGTTTTGTTTTGTTATAAAAATAGATTGTTGAAACCTTTTAAGAATATTTATAAGGTATCTTTTTATAATATTGGTAATTGTTTTTTTTATTAGTCATTATTGTTTTTTGTTTTCGTTTCTTGCTTTTTTTATAATGATATTATTAAATTAATTAATCTTATTAAATCTATTTTAATCAATAACTTGGATCTTAAATTTTTCTTTATTTTTAAAAAAACACTATCATTACATGAGCATTTTTTTAAAACGTTAGATTAACTTGACCAAATCCAAAATATAACGTAGACCACCTATTGAGTATTTTACATCAAATCTTATCAATGGATCCACTTCAATATCCCACTTTAATTAGTTCAATATATAATATATATCTATATGTAAATAGTACGCCCGTCATGAGCTTAATCTCTATCATTTCGTTAAGTGATTGTTCAATTTCTTCGTAGTTTTCTTCACTTTGTTGAATTTAATCGATTCTCTCTCTCTCTCTCTCTCTCTCTCTCTCTCTCTCTCTCTCAATATATATATATATATATATATATATATATATATATATATATAATTGTAGTAGGTGGGAGAGACAATCGAATATCAAAGTTCATTATTTAAAGGTTTGGTCACCTAAAAGTCCATCATCCATCTTGTTTGTGACAAAATAAATGGGTGAATAAGTCCAGCATAATTTGTAAAGACTTTGGAAGAACATAGTCAAGGGGACCGATTTGACAATGAAAAATGACCTAAGAGTAAAAAAAGAAAAAAAAACTGAAAGAGAAGGCAAATTCACTTTGCATATAAACACATTTTAGTATTCACTTTAGAGTATATTTGGTATTGTAGTAGCTGTTGTGGTTGTGGTTTAAAAAAAATTGTTTTATAAAAAGTATTTTTAATTGAGATTGGTTTAAAAAAAATAGGTTTTTGATTAAAACTGTGGTTAAAATTGAGTTTGAACAAAAAGTATTTTAATGTGTTTGGTTAATAATGGTTTTGAAATTGAGGTTATAAAATAATTTTAAAAAATATATATTAATATTAATGGTTTTTAATTTAAATATTGTAGATTTAACTATTATTATTAAATCATGAAATAAATAATACTTTATAAAAAATATTTTTTATTATTTCATTAAACTATCTACAATTCCATTACGTATGAAATACATCCGACAATGGGTCATTGAATAATATTAAATACTAGTTTTTTAAATAAAACACAATTAAAAAATAAAAAATAATTTTTATTTTTTATTTTACTGGGTCGGACCTGGTTCAATGCATTTAAAATTTTGAACTGGAACCGGTCCAGCCGGAATCGGTCGAACCGGAACAGTGTATGCTACATTGTTCATGCTAATTAATTGGCATGAAGAGTGCGCAAGAAGTATCATTTTGTTGCTTCTTCTTTTCCTGCGTCCCGAATGTAAATTTACGTGGGACCCATACACAATAAACTGTGTTTTTTTTAACCAAACAGGTTGCATCTGTGTTTTAAATAAAACACAGATGCAACCTCATTAACAAACGAACTCTTAATCATGTAATTACTGTTTTACTATTCCCCAAAAATTCAACGGCGATGGTGTTGAGATGTTTAGAATTCTTCGCAAGCCTTAAAAAATTGACAACGGGGTGTGTATATGTGTTTGTTATAATTTTTTAGCATAGTAAAATGATATATTCAATTATCCTTCAAGTAAAAAATTTTAAAATTAAGAGACGACGGTGTTTTTCTTTTAAAAAAAAAGTTGAATGACATCTTTACCCTTAATATATATATATATATATATATATATATATATATATATATATATATATATAATTGTGAGTTCAAGGGCCTTTTGGTTTTTTTCATTATAATTTTTTGTTACTGTTTAATTTTACGAGTGTTTGCAATATAATTAAATAAAAAAAGTTTTCTTAAAAAGTTATTAAAACAAGTGAAGTCCATAACTAGGGTCACGAGTTTAGTGGGTTTAATGTATGGAACTTTAGTCAATTCAATATACCGTTGCCTCAATATTAAAAAAATATCATCTTGAATATTCTTTTAAGTTAAATTATATTTTTACCAGTAATTCAGGTTACCTTTAAACCCACTTAGTTAATTGGATCATATCGAGATAACTCCCACATAGTTTAATTAAAAATTATGATAAACAAGGATTTGGGTCGACAAGTTTTAATGTTAGCGTGTTGGACTTGATTAAATATCAATACCAAAGAATTCCCTATGACCTAGACTTTTTCTTACATTCAAATTTGTTTTTGGGCAAACCCATAGCGTAGCGTGAGTTAGTATGGTATATAATAGTACATTATATTACAATTACAAAAGAAACTGAAATGGGTGATGAAGTTGCTATAGCAATTCCTATTGCAACACAAGACACATAAACACAACTAATTACAATAATGAATCCATAATCTTTTCTCTTTTTTCCTTTTTTCAGTTGCTCAATTATTTTTCTTTTTAATTTCATCATTTTTTTTGTTTGGTGGAATGTGTGGTGACCTCTGATGTTTGCTTCCACCCTTCTTTGATGTCATTTGAATTGCCTCGCTATGGTCTACCACCATGTGTAACACGAGTTGACGATAGATGCTCGTTTTGAATCAGACAAACCATTCTTCTTCTCTCTTTTTTTTCTCTTTCTTTTATCTCCCCTCACCTTGATTTCCATGTCAAGTACTCTTGAAAGATCAAAATGGGCTTTCAAACTTCTTCTTCTTTTTTTTTTATCAAATTTGATTATCATTCTTTTGATTGTTGTTTTTACCAATCATTTTTTTCTATCAATTTCATCCTTCAATATTTGGTTTGTTAGAAAATTGGATTCGTTAGTTTTTTTATGCTCGTTTTATATGGTAATCTCAATCTCATGATCCAAGTGACGAGTTTTTAGGGTTGACGTGAATTTATTCTAGTCTTTTTCCTGGGTTGTATTTTTAAAATGATTTTTTTTTGCATCCTCAATTACTGGGTTAGTTAGGGATTGAACTTCGTAGTTATTTTTTATTTGCTTTTTATGAGATAATTTCATTCTCATAACCCGAATCGTGGGTTTGGAAGGTTCGTCCAGATTGACTTGGATGTATTTTATTTTGGCCTTTTTTTTAAATTAATTTTTTTTTTTAGTTTCATCCTTCAACATTGTGTTGATTTGGAATTGAGATTCATCATTTTTTTTTTCTTTCTATGTGGTTATTATGGTCTCATAACCCTAGTCGCGGTTTTAGAGGGTTAACCGGGGTTGTCTTGGTCTTTTTTATTATTTTTTTAATAAATAATTTTTTTTGTAGTTTTGTCATCAAATATTGGGTTGGTTGGTCGTTAAACTTCATAATTTTTTAAAATTACTTTCTATGGGATTATTTCATTCTGATGATTCATGCCGGTGGTTTGAAAGGCTTGCTAGGTTGACTCAAGCCTCTCTTTTTTATTTTTTTTAAATATAACTTTTTTTTTCATTTTCATCATTTAACATTGGGTTTGTTGGGAATGGAGTTCCATAATTCCTTTTGATATGATTTATAAAGTTATCTCATTCTCATGACCCATATTGTGGATTTGACCAGTTACCAGAATTGACCTAGGTTGGCTTTTAAATATTATTAGATTGATTTTTTTTCAATTTCATCATCTAATATTTGGTTGTTTAGGAATCGAGCTTCATAATTGTTTTCAATTTGCATTCTAGGATATTATCACGGTCTGAAGACTCGGGTCACAAACTTTACAAGTTAACTAGGGTTGACTCTGATAAATTTATCTTGTCATCATCTCAATATTTAAACAAAAAGTATATGGATTATTATGCTAGTGTCTCAGTATTTAAAAAAATTGTTATTCAAATATGTATTATATTTTAAATTTATAATTGAATTATATTTTTTTTATAATAGAAATGTATGTGCATTTATTTAATTTTTTTTAAAAAAAATTGATTCAACAATGATGGAGCGCGGATTACGGATCTAAGTAGTTAACTATGTCATATTATATCAATATAAGTACCTGAAGGTCCCATAAATTCCAGGATCACTGGAGGTTTATATAGTCATTAACTTCAGGGCTCGTAGAATTAGTCGAGATATACGCAAGCTGACCCGAACACCCACATTAATTAAAAAAAAAAAAAACCTCAAGGTAAGAGACCTTTATTATTAATGTACTGTTTTTTTAAAAGCAAACTCTGTCTAGGTTTGGAGGCTCTTTTGTACTTGGCATAAGTTTCGTTGTGATTGAAAATCCATCACCTCAAAGGAATAATAATATATATGTAAAAAAAATACTTTATTTTTTCACCTCCTGCCCTTAGCTTCTCAGCTCTGAGTTGGTGCCGTGTTGTGCATGAGTTGTATTTTGGAGTATAGCGAAAGTTTGGTATGCTTAAAAGTTATTTTTAAATAGAGTTGTGTACATATAAAGAATTTTATCTATTAGTTTTAAATAAAATTAATGTTAAAATTATCTGTCTATAAACAATTCTAACATAGTTTTGATGAGAAAAAAAAAATATTTTTACTCTTTCAAAAACTCTTTATTCTTATATACTCTGCTATCAAAATTCTCATGCCCTTTTATCACACAGTGGTAAGACCAGAAATCAATGTTGCAGTCATGCTATTAACACTATATAAAAGACAATAAATTATTTTAAAGCAAGAATATTAATTCTTGCTTCAAATTCTACCTATTTGGGAGTGTGGTTGTGGTTGTTTTTCAAAATGTTTTTCGTGTTAAAATGCATTAAAATAATATTTTTTTTATTTTTTAAAATTATTTTTGAGATCAGGGCATTAAAACGATCTAAAACACAAAAAATAATTTTTAGCAAAAAAATTTTGAGTTTTTTTAAAAAAAAAAATTTAAATTTTTAAGGAACACGGTGCAACGGTGTTCCCAAACGGAACATATATCTTCCTGTTTTTTTTTACATCAACAAATACTATAAGTTAATTTTTATGTCTGACATATTTATAGAAACTAGAACACCAAAGTTTTTTTTAAAAAAAACCTCTTATGTAATGTGCTCTGACATTGTGTATCCTGTTGAAACCCCATCGTTATTGTCTTAGAGAATTTTCTCAAATGATACAATCTTGTAAATATAATCATGAGTTAAATATGATATTAAATATTGAAATTAAAAAAATTAATTTAAAAATATTAAATGTTGCATTTGTGATATTTCAATA
>Ga0325403_1005172_pt1 | contig 12272 bp, 8 predicted proteins | sample PopdelMetagenome_19_FD_205665 | JGI IMG/M metagenome (GOLD analysis project Ga0325403, IMG submission 205665) | Populus deltoides microbial communities from Bellville, Georgia, United States - Xylem-PdKOR-R4 | ecosystem: Host-associated > Plants > Phyllosphere > Stem > Wood/Secondary xylem...
AAGAACCAAATCATTAGGTTCTGATTTTTCTTTGACATTCAAAAGAAAAGAGATTCCCTCGAATCCATATCCACAGTCATAGCAGAGTTGATTAAATACAACTTTTGCTATAGTCGTCTTTCCTATTCCTGGCATCCCATGTAAGCCCACAACACGTACATCATCTGTTGCAGTGCTTAGGAAGTGAAAAATATTGTGAGCAAGCTTATCAATACCTACTAGGTGCTTAGGAACATCTAAGTACTTGGGGTCCAATTTAGTCAACACATCCTTGATAATCTCTTGGATAAATTTTGCTTCATGCCTGTTCATGGACAAAAGCAAGTCATTAATAGCGAGACAATTATGTTCAAAATGTATTTTATTGTTTCACATTGTAACATATGTGATGTATAATGACTCCATAAATGTGTGGAAGTGAATCTTATAGATAATAGGCATACCCATTTGCCAAATCTTTGAGATTCCATCCAGATAGATTTCCTGCCTCTTCAAGAGCTTCTCTCCACTCCTTCACCTTCTCGTTAGAACGTTCTTCATGTTTAACAAATGCTTCTGCAAAACTGCCAGTCTGTTTTCTCACATCTGAAGGATCAATGTCATAGAATATAGGAAGAGCAATCTGACCAGTTTTCCTATATTTACACTTGAGAATCTCCACAAGTTCATCAAGACACCATCTAGAAGAAGCATATCCTTTTGAGAAGACCACTATAGATATCTTTGATTCTCGAATTGCCTTGAGGAGATGATCGGATATTTCTTCTCCTCTAGGAAGTTCATCATCATCTCGAAAAGTGTGGATTCCTGCTTTGAGTAAGGCAGTAAATAGATGATCAGTAAATGTCTTGCGAGTATCTTCTCCCCTAAAACTCAAAAAGACATCATAGGCCCCTTGTGGTCTAGATCGAGAAGAATCTGGCTCTGTCATGGCAGCTGCAGAAATTAAGGCACGATTAATTAATTACGAATGCAGCGATTGCAGGAGGTATCTGCTATCTTGCAATTATAACTAGTAAGGGATACATGTGAAGTGATCATCAAAGACAATGATATTTTAGAGAATTTCAACGCAATTACTATTAGAGAGTTGAAGCTTTAAGCTTACTTCTCTTTCGCGAGGACGAGTAATTTTCTTAACTGCATGGATCTAAAAAAAAGATTGTTGCTCAACACAATGACATTTTCTGAGCTATATATAAAATTTTCATCAATAAACTCATCAATGACGTCTATCTGAACATAAAGCTTTCAAATTATTGTTATGAGTGAGAAGACATGAAATTAAAACAAGAAAGAAGCAAAGAAGAGGTATAAGCTATACCTCTATATAACAAAGGGTTGGTTGGATTCCACAAGCTATGAAATTGCAGCAATCTGGGAGAGAGGTTAGCTGATTAATGAATACTGCTTCCAGCTAGCTGCCTTTGTTTGACGTCTCAGAACTGAAAGGCTATTATTTTTAAACCAATAACTTGATATAATTATTTTGGTTTTTATTTTTTATAAAATATTTTAAATAAATTTAAATTAACCCGGCTGATCTATAATCTATAGCTTTGGGATCACCTCCCCGTTGATTTAAAAAACTATGGTTAAAAGCAAGTGCATGAAGTTTTTGTTAAGAGGATATGCTTCTCGAAAAATAAAAGGAAACTGTTGTTTTGTTTCTACCTTAGATTAAAAATAGTTTTTAATTTAATTTTACAGTAACTAAAATAAATATTAGTAAAAAAATTTAAAATTTAAATCTTCAAGTAGAAAATATGTTTTTCAGTTAAAATTCTATTTACTTTTTTTATGTATTTTTTTTACATAAATTTTTTTTATTAGAAAAACAATTTTAAAACAAAAACTCATCATGTTATGTTAAGAAAGTCACAATAAAAAATATTTGTTAATTTTAAATTTTAAAATTCTATTTGCTTTCTTTTTTCTTCTTTCTGTAAAAAAAAATGAAGGGATAATATGTCGCGGGTCATTTTATTTTTTTTAATATAATGGACCATGTGTAATACACTAGAACAATTTTCGCTGAAGCTTTTCTCTTTTATCCTTTGCAAGCTACTATTCTCTCTCAACTCCTCCTACCGACTAAAATGGAAGAGAAATGAATTTTATGACAAAAATGTCAAAAACCAAAACTTGAAAGACCATATTGAATTTTGTGTGCTACAATGAAATATGAATATATATGAACAATAAAAAAATTTATTTAAAAAACCATTTACACCCTCCAAAAGATGGCATAATCACCATTGATTACAAAACCGCGTTGTTAGGTATGGCAGCATCACAATCAAATGGCATAAATTTCCACACGGGAAACTCAGAAGAGTCGAAGACCCTCGCCCTCACTCTCCATCTCCATTTATTTGGCTGCTGAATTCCATCTCTCGGCCCTGCTTTTTTGTTTCCGGGTCTAGTCTGATACTTGTCATTAATTTTATTCATATAAAATATATTTATTATTTAAAAAAACATTTTTTTTTTATCTTTAACATTATTTAAAACTTGTTATTAATTTTATTCGTATAAAATATATTTATTATTTTTTAAAAAATAAAATTATTATTTCTACCCGACAGTAACATCATAATCAAGAAGTATAAATTTCCACGGACAACTTGCATATACATGGGATCGATAGCTCTAACCATTTTTTTGATCTTGTTTGTTGATTTGCTAATTTGTGTTAGAGGGAGGGAAAGGGACTGGATCTAATCAATCCACCTTTCAATTCTTTGTGTTCATATTTATGCTGATTCATTCATAGCCTTTTAAGGGATTTTGGGCTGGTGACTAGTCTAGTACATTCTATTTGGTAATGCGATCCGGAGGCTTTCTTTTTTCTTTTTCTTTTTGTTAAAAACATCTTGACCCTTTTGAATTTTAACAAGGCAGTGCAAGGGCTCCCAAAAGTGTAGGAAAATACAGTTTTACGAGTAAATATATATTTATTGTTCAAAATTAAGTTAAAATAAAAAATAATAAAACTAGACTAAAATCATGATTTTACTATTGATTTTATAATAATTTTCAATTTTCAATTCTTATCTTCAATCATGCATACCGTTATGTTTACTTACTAATACATGAGTCCACTAGAAAATCTGGATTATTTGCTACCACCTCATATAATATGTGTTTAGTTATATAACTTAATTTTAAGTTTGACCTATGATAATGATTTTTTTAAGATGATTTCTTAACAAGCGCTTGTGTGGAATCAATTTTCCACCGTAATGTAATTTAATTTAATTATATTATTTGATTTGAATTCAATTTATAAACAAATTAAATTTACACATTTAAAATAAATAAAATTCAATTCATTTTATATTTTATATTTTATATTACCCTCATCACCTTCATCTCATTTCTTCAAAGTTCTGTAAAATAAAGATAGGTATTTCCAAAAAAAATAGTTTTAACATTAATTTTTTTCTATTTAGAATTGTAAATCAGAGGGGTTAATATCTAATTGGTATAATTTTTAGGGATTGAATCCTATTTAAAATTTAATTCTTAACACTAAAAATATTTTAAATATGAGATATTATTAAAAATTTCTAATTCAATTTAATTTAGTGATTTCCAAACAAGCAATAGTTTTGAAATTGGTGCTTTTCTTCAACTATTCTCCTGGATTTTTTTTAATCAATAACATGACATGATTGTTTTGGCGATTGTTTTTGCTAAAAACATGATTGTCGTAGCCATTTTGCACCCTATTTTTCTAGCAATGCAAAAGAGAAAAACAACATGGATAAAAAGCTAGCAGAAACAGTTGTATATCTTATCTATATATAGAGATTGCAAACTTCTCTCTCTGTGTTTAACGTTTTGGAATTTCTGGCACATAATGGCAATGAGTGGTGATGAAGAAGTGAAGAACTATGTCATCTCGGGTCTGCCTAAGAAATCAGACGTGGAGGAGATCGCTAGTACCATCAAACTTAAGGTACCAAAAGAAACTCCTGGAATTCATGGGGTGGCTAGAGCTCTGGATTCAGGTCATCCAGACTACAGGAAAGGTGACCTGATTTGGGAAGAGCACAGTCTCATTACAGAAACAAAGGGACTGTTCAAAATTCAACACACAGATGTGCCTCTTTCCTATTATACTGGAATTCTTGGTTTGTTTTCTTTTTCTTTTGTATTTGATTTTTATTTTTATCAAGATTAGGTCGCTCTGGTGCTAGTGAAATCCATGGACGGAAAGTGTGAACTGAACTTGTTGGAGGAAAGATGTTGGATGCTGTGCTGCTCAACATGAGGTTAATTATATGCTACTTGTCCATGTCATATCGACACATTCACTACAATGAAATGTTAACATCTTCTGGCTCTGAGCCCGAGCATATATAAATCTACCAAACTCAACATTAATCCTTGAATTAAAGATACTTTCTTTGATAAAATTAGAGATGTTTCATGCTGTCAGGATAAGGATGATGGGCTATGTAAACTGTAAAGGTTTTGAATCAAATCAAACCCAAAAACCAGTTCAAACCAACCAATTTCAGGTCTGCTCAGCTCAGTTTTTTATGGTCTCAAACCGGTTCAAACTGTTATTACTTAGTTGAGCTTTATCTGGGCTTTTTTATTGGATCAACCTTTTCAAGGTTTCCTTTGGGCTTTTATTATAATAAACGTGAGTTATTTTTTTTTATCAGGCTTTTCAAGGTATCTTTTGATTTTTGGAGTTGTTTTATAACCAAAGTTTTTCAAGCCCATAAATAATTACCGAGATGTTATGTTAAGCAGATTAGAACCTCACAAATGGAAAGGCTTGTGTATGATCCAAGATGACATGGAATGCCTCTTAACCAGTATATGGTCCGTGTACCTTTGTGTAGAATACTTGAAAGCCAACAATGTTGCCTACTATATCCCAATCAACCGTAGGGTTCTCCAGATTTTCATATTTAGTTAAATACCATAGGATATCAGGCTGCCAATAATTCAATTAATTTGCAGAAAAAATCAAGAAAGGCTTTTCTAGCAAAATCAGAGGAAGAACTCGACAATATATCCTTCTGTTATCCACCTATATAGAAGAACTCAACTACAGCCTTTTGAGGCCTGCGTGTTTCACGGAAGAGTCAATATTTCAGAGGAAGAATCAAGGCAAACAATCACCAGTACAATATGTTTCGAAGTTGTTGAGTAACTTCCCTTGGGTATTCTTTTGCTACCTGCAGTTAGTGTTCTTCGGAATCATCTTCAGATAACGATGAACACATTGAACAATAACAGTACTTTGGGATTTTAATTGATAGTTCTGAAATTACCTTTATGTCAACGGGGTACAATTCTTCTTCCATCTGACAGTGGTGGAGAAAAACTAGCCAGCAAGTTTTTGAAACAGAAGTAGCACCATTAAAACACAGAAAGCTAGAGCTGAACCTATTTTCAATGTAAAAAACAAAAAAAAAAAAGCAGCTTAATTTGTATCCGGGGGTAAATTCAATAACAGAAACGCTGTAGATGGAGCAACAAATTGTTGGGAAATTCCAGAAATCAAACACACATAAATTTAGATGGATTGGCAATTTACCTACTCCACGGAGCTATTGGTTTGTATTAATCAATCAAAGAAACAATAAAACAATACAAATAAAGAGGAAAAAACTCTTCTCAACTCAACTCTACTCGCTCAAGCTCTCTATATTCTTCTGCTCTCATTCTCTCTATTCTCTGCAACTCTCCTCAGCTCTTCAATGTGTCTAATTATAGACAAAGGGGGGCAAGAAATCATGGCCATAAATCACGGCAAAATGTTTGCCACCATTTATGCCTCCACTTTATGCTAAGTGGGAGATGAGGTGTTCCCATTAAGCATACAATGAAGATGAGGCATTGTTTGTCTCCGTGATACTAACACAAATGACACAAGAAGTTATCGAAATTCCAAACCATACCTCAGTGTGTTAATATATTGTGGTTCTATACACAATGAACAACATTGTTGGACACCAAACTCCAATAAACAGCAGCTGCTTCATGTTTAATCTGGATTTTACCTACATCAAGCCCACAAAATCGCATTTCAAAAGCAAATCCATCAAACCCAAAAAAATTGCAAGCTAGATTCTTGAAATCAATTCAACTTTTTTTAAGAACAAATGATTTTTATTTTCGTTTTCTTTATAGAAAACAGCTCAAATGGCCTAAAATGACACCATAATCTACCTAAATCAATAAAGCACGTTGATGTAGCTTAAATCGGATATTAAACGAACAACTAAGAACAAATCCAGCTTGATAAAATCAAAAAAATAAAACAATCAAACATTGCCTAAATCCACAAGTCAAGACCTAAAAAAGAACACATTGAACTTAACACAGAACTAGATCGTCAATTAATCCATTTAAGTGAAAAAAGAAAAAAAAAGAAAACAGAGAGGCAGAAAAGGATGAGGACGGGGACGAGGACTGTGAGTGTTTACATCTTAGAGGGCTTGTTAGGAGCACAGCCCCTCGCAACGCGAAGGAGAGCAGGCTCAGCCTTTAGATCCTTTGAAAGAGCCAATAGTTTGATACTTTCTCTTTTACAACATGGAAGTGATTTCTCTTTTTGGTGTAGTTTTCAGTATTTAAAAGAACATGTTAATTGGTCCAAAAAGTTCACTTTCTAATTTTTTTTTTGTTCTTGTTTGTTGATTTGCTAATTTGTGTTAAAGGGAAAGGGAATGTATATAATCGCCCTTTCAATTCAACTTTTTTTATAAAAAAAAAAAATTAGTTTCAGCATAATAAAAACTATTTTTTCTTTTTCTTTGTGTTCATGTTTATGTTGATTCATTCATAGGTTTTAGGGGATTTTTGGCTGGTGAATAGTTAACAATACTATAAAACGTGTAGGGTAGCTTTCACCACGTCTTTTTTTTTTATTATTCCCCATGTTTTTTTTTTTAAGTTTTTCACATGTTTTTTTTTTTGTTTTTTTTCTATTTGTTCTTTCTTTTATTTCTTTTTTTTTGTTTTTTTTCCAAGATTGTTTTTTTTAAAATTTTTTTATTGATTTTTTTTAAATATTGAACTAGTTAGAATTTTAATTCTATAGTTTTTTTAAAAAAACTTTATGGATTACTACAATGTTTCCTTACATAGTTTTTTTTTATGATTTTTTTCTTTTTTTTTCAAAATAGTTTTTGTCGATTTTACTTTGTAGTTTTTTTCTTTAAAACACTGTGGATTGCTACAATGTTTCCCCACATGGTTTTTGTTTTGCTATAGTATTTCCTCACATGTTTTTTTTAAAATTATTTTTTTTGATTTTTTTTTAATATTGAGTTGGTTGAGAATTCAACTTTAACTTTCCCCACATGTTTTTTTTTTTCATTTTTTCCATTTATTTTTTCTTTTTTTTCCAAAATTGTCTTCTTCTTTTTTTTTTCAATTTTTTGTGTTTTTTTTCAGAATTGTTTTTGTTGATTTTATTTTTTTAATTTGAAGCTGGTTGAAAATTTAGATTTATAGTTTTTTTCTTTAAAACACTGTGGATTGCTACAGTGTTTCCTCACATGGTTTTTTTTTTTATATTTTTTTTTCCAGAATTGTCTTTGTCGATTTTATTGTTTTCATATTGAGCTGGTTGAGAATTACAACTGTAGATTTCCTCATGAAACACTATAGATTGCTACAGTGTTTCCCTGCATGGTTTTTTTTTTTGTTATGATTTTTTCCAAAATTTTCTTTGTTCATTTTATTTTTAAAATATTAATCTGGTTAAAAATTTAGGTTTAGAGTTTTTCCTTGAAAACATTGTGGATTGCAACAGTTTTTCTCCATATATTTTTTTTATTATTTTTTTCACAAATCTACAACAACGCACTAACATGCCACAAGCCCGCGGCATCGCACGGGCATAGCATCTAGTACATTCTATTTGGTAATGTGATCAGGAGACTTTCTTTTTCTTTTTCATATTTTTTTGTTAAAAAATTCTTTTGACCCTTTTGAATTTTGACAAGGCAATGCAAGGGCTCTGGAAAGTGCAGGAAAAATCAAGAGTCTTAAATTATATGATTTTATAAATAAATATATATTAATCATCTAAAATTAAGTTAAAATTAAAAAAATGATAAAACTAGATTAAATTAGGTAAAATCATTATTTTACTATCAATTTTACAATAATTTCAAATTTTCAATTCTTATCTTTCTTGATGTATACCCTTGTGTTCACTCATTAATACATGAGCCCACAAGTGTTTGTATTCATGAAGTTTTTCTTTAATCAATTGTGTAGTGATGAAGAAAACATAATCTTGTTTAAACCCTTTTTAGAAAATAAAAATTTATCTATTATGAAACAAAACTTTAAAAATTCTAATTCCATAAAAATATTGTTATTAACAAGAGTAACAAATAATCCTCTGAAGTCTAATCAACCACATATTTATGTCTAAATATTTGTTTTTTAAACAAGTTTACAACTATTTATTGATTCAGTGAGGAAGGGGGTTGGGATCCTTTTGATCCGAGATTAGTGTTTTACTGTGCTGCATATATATTTAATTTCAATTTCATCATATGTGATATAGCAGTATGATCTTATAAGACTTTAATGTTTTATACATAACATTTATAAAAAGATCCATGCCTGCCTTGTAGCTATTGCCCCATGTAAGTTGATAAAAAGATCCATGTATGGTCTTTTATGAGGAAACCAAGTTGATATAAATATTCTTTTTTTCGCAGCTCGATCTTTTCCTGTAGTCTCTTAAAATATAGATAATTACTCAATTGCTTAAAATAGTCAAGAAAAAAATATCATTGCTAAGTGGGCATAAAGTGGGGAGTTTTCTTAAACCAATCCCTCGACTAATTGAGATCATCAGGTAAGAATTTTTGCATGACTATGGTTTTCCACAGGCTGAACGCCCGAATCAGAAAAGCTTTCCATTGCTGCCTTGTAGAAAATCTCATTGAACCATGACGGGGATGGTGAAGCAGATGATATGGTGGCGAAGGTATCGTTCTATCGCTTTCAACTTCGGACTCTTGGTTGTCAATCTCATGATCCGACGATCCTGACCCTTCAAATGAAGTCTCGTAGTAGTCAATGTCATGATCCCCCTCTGAACCTTCAAATGAAGTCTCGTAGTTGTAAAGGTCATGATCCAACGCTGGAGATTGAGCGTATATGCTCCGTCCAAATGGATCTATCACATGGATCCCACATCGTACCACTTCGCTGTTTTCGGACCTCAATATCACATGTAGTTCCAATCCAGCATCCCCACAGCGTTTTTCCATTGCCATCTCAGGTTTGCTTATGACTCTTACCCACCTACTACGGAAATAGGGTCTTGCATGTGTAGCTTCGAACAACTGAATACCGTTGCTTTTATTTTTTATAATAGCCTTGAATTCTTGATACCCACCACAACCTGAACAGACAGCCCAAATGACCAAGCCTTCGAAATCTGGAGGTAAATCAAATGATAATGAACATCCTTCTCCAATCGTAGCGGAACCATTTTGGAATGATAGAATAAAATACTCGCGAAAATGATAATCGAAGATTCTCTGCATAAATAGTGAATTCAAGGAATGCTGAGATTTTAGACACTGATTAATACATGTATATATACACATGCTATATATGTGTGTGCAAGAGGGACAGAAACAGTACCTGAAGAAGCCAATCCTTGGTATTTTTTGATAAATTACTCAGACCTTGCTTGCCGTCAATCTCAAAGAAATTGTACAGCGCATATTGAGACAGATATGGTGGTGCAGGTATTACTCTATCTCTTCCAACTTCAGACTCATGATCCCACTCTGACCCTTCAAATGAATCTGTCTTTTCAACTATCACATGGATCCCACATTCAAACACTTCAGCGTCTTCTCCCATATAAAGTCCCACGCACAGTTCCAATTCCTCATCTTCACAATATTCTTCCATTGCCATCTCACTTGTAATTATGTATGTCATCAAATTGCTAGCGGCCGAATCGCACACGTATGCTTCAAACAATTGAATACCGTTGCTTTTATTCTGTATACACAATTTGGCTGCACCAAAAAGACCTATCAAGCATTGACAGGCAACCCCAACGACCAAGCCTTGGAAAACTGGAGGTACATGAAATGATAATGAAGTTCCTTTTCCACGGTAGCTGAACCAATTTGGAATCATAGTGAACTTATCTCTGTGGCTGAACGTATAAGAACAATTGAAGAGAATTTGATACCCGTAACCACCGTAGCACACTGCCTGTATATATTAGACATTAATTAATGTATATATAGTATGTGCCAATTGTGTGCTTATTTGTGTGCAAGAGAGACAGAAATAGTACCTCAACAAGGCTTTTCTTATAATTATTTGATAACTTGCTCTTGGTAACATAGGCAATAATCCAGCCATGATTACTCAGACCTTCCATGCCTTGAATCTCTCCTAAATCCGCACAACCAAACAGAAACAGACGTAGATATTTTTTTGCTTGGATTGGTAGTCTTACCCATTGCATTGATTTGCAACCAAATGCATCCAAACGTTCTAAATTTGAGGGAAGCTCTGGGATTGATACAAGATTTCCGCATTCCTTAACGGTCAAAAGCCGCAGCTGAGAAAGGATGCCGATGCCAGAAGGCAGACTGAAGAACTCGTTTCTTGATAGATCCAACTCTTCAAGAGAGGAAAAACCTCCAAAATCAACAGAATTAGTTGCATGTTCAGAGAAACCACAATTAAGAAGTTTTAGCTTTCCCAATACTCTCCAAATAGTGGAAGTTGGAGTTAGCAGAAAAGCTGAAATCCAAGAAGAATTTGGTGAAGGCCGATATGGTAACTTCTGTCCCCCTTCCAGTGTCCGCGCAATGACAACTTCCTCACACACTTTAAATGTCCAACTGAAGAGAGAAATTGCTCGTTGTTAATGTTAATTATTGGAGACAAGCAAGCCCCACCATGTGCAAGTGGGATTACCTAATCTCCCACTTAGCACATGGTGGAGGACTCTCCCTCACTCTCATTAATTGTATATTAATGTGCCCCCCTTGAAGTGTTTGTATGTGTATCAAGAGAACACAGAGAAGAAGAACCGACGAGTTGCAGAGAGTGAAAACACAGAGAGAAGAGAAAACAGAGAAGAGTAGAGAGAGCTTGAGTGTAGAGTTGAGTTGAGAAGATTCTCCTCCTCTTTGTTTGTATTGTTTGTAAGCTTCATTAATACAAACCAGTAGCTCCGTGGAGTAGGCAAGTTGCCGAACCACGTAAATTGTGTGTGATTGAGTTCTGGAAAAAGCCCAACAACTGGTATCAGAGCTTGTTCTTGACAAAGAGGGTGTTTGATCCAAACTCAAAAATTAAAGTTCTCCAAACGTGTTTTTGAACATACCATCGTGTAGAGGACAACCGGACGAATCCACTATTGAAAACCCGGCGAATAACCGATGTCCTGCATGCCCGCATGCGCCCACACGCTCCGACGTCCAGACTGCCCACGCGCACCAAATCTCCGTACGCGCGCCACGCTCCATCTTCGCCCGGCTTCTGCAAAACGGGTCGGGCTGACCCGCCACGTCATCAAATCCGTACGGTCAACGTCCGCGTCACCTGCCACGTCATCCGACTGAGTTTTGGTCCGATGTGTCGCAGAAGCTAATATTCTGACACGTGGCTACATTATCACCGTTGAGGGGTTTTGATCCAGTACGATGCAGGATCGAATCAGTTGACACGTGGTTAAATCAGGACCACTCTTGAGTATTGATCCAGTGCGACTCAGGCCATCATCTGCTGACACGTGGCTCAATATGCACCGTTGATGAGTTTTGATCAGGACCTAATCTGCTGCCATGTGGCTTCATCAGAACCGTTACTGAGTTTTGATACGGTGTGACGCAGGACCTAATCGGCTGACACGTGGCTTCATCAGAACCGCTACTGAGTTGTTTGATCCGGTGCGACGCAGGCGGTACTCTGGCTGACACGCGGCTGCATATGCACCGTCCGTTAATCCAAAACTTTGATTGCTAAAATCGGAGCCATCCGAAGTCCGATTGGGGTGATCTCAGTGTCATTTCCAAGGTTTTCGGCTGTTCTGGACACATCTGTAAGGTCAGATTTGGGAAATTCGAATCAGAGAAGTAGTAAAAATGGCAGATGAAATAAAAGAAGCTGGAATTGAAAAATTTGACGGGACAGATTTTGGATACTGGAAAATGCAAATTGAGGATTATCTATATGGGAAGAAACTTCATCTTCCCTTGTTGGGGAGCAAACCAGAAAATATGCAAGAAGAA
>Ga0325403_1005174_pt1 | contig 12269 bp, 9 predicted proteins | sample PopdelMetagenome_19_FD_205665 | JGI IMG/M metagenome (GOLD analysis project Ga0325403, IMG submission 205665) | Populus deltoides microbial communities from Bellville, Georgia, United States - Xylem-PdKOR-R4 | ecosystem: Host-associated > Plants > Phyllosphere > Stem > Wood/Secondary xylem...
CAAAATTAAAAGATGATATAATATATTAGTTAATAGGATAAAAGTGTATGATGTTACTATTTATAGCTTGATCACCATCAAATAATATTTGTAATTAAATTAATTAAGACATTGATTTGGTGAAACTTGGATGATCTAGTCAAGATCTAGCTGAGTCAAAGTTTGATATTGAAAATATTTTTTTATTTTATTAACTAAAAAGATCTTTTCAATTCATTAATACCAATACATGTGATATAATTTAATTTTAATATTTAAGTTATTAAAAAAAAAACTAAAAATGCTCAGTTTTTCATTGCACACCTAAACTTATCGTACCATGAGTTGGAATAATGTAATAGCTATTTTGCCATTTCAATAAAAAAATTATTGAACTTGATTATTGGGGATAATGCAGTCTTTTTAAAAGGTTAATTAATCAATATCAAAATGATCAGGGACAAATCGATCTTTTAAAAACAATAAAATAACTAAACTATTATTAAAAGAGATTTTTATAAACCGGCACCTACGAGCCTTTTCAAATTCTCACTTTTTAAAACATGGTAAAATGACTAAATCATCCTTAACAACAAAATTTTTTGAACTAATATCTAGGATTTTTTTTGTATTTTTATCCTAGTTTTTTTAGTTATAATCAGTTAACTAAGAGACAATTTAATATTTTAATAAATATAAAATATTATTTAAAAATAAAAGTGATTGGCATGTGCGTGCCAAGTGCGACATCGCTCTACGACCAAACACCAGCTTTCATGGTGATGCTGGGAGTAGTGCACCGAGCTCTTCTAGGATGTGTGTAGGCAAAAGATTAATAGTGTGGCTTTCATATACTATTTTTTCCCTCCCTTTATCATTTCTCCTGGCTTAGGGTTTCGTATATGTCATTTCAAAAATTAAATTTGTCCTATCAATTTGTATTTGTATAAAATTTGGTCCTCATTATTTTATTTGCTATTTATTTTGCTTTTAATGCTTTTTAAAGTTGATTTTTTTTTTCAATTTCATCCATTTGCGTTTGATTTCATTTAGTTTTTGTATTCAATTTGATCCTTATTTTTTTATTGCTATTTTTTTATTTTTTTCTTGATTTATTTTATTTTATTTAATTTTTATACTGGATTTGGTTATCTTTCTTTTGATTGCTATTTTTTTTTTTATCATTTTCTTGATTTTTTTTTCAAATTTCATCTCTCGATATTTGGATGATTGAGGATTTTGTTTCATGATTTTTTAATGTTTGTCTTCTATATAGTAATCTCGGGTCTCATGACCTAGTCACAAGTTTTGAAAATTAACTTGATTTGATTTTTGTTTTTTTTTTCAAATTGTTTTTTTTTTAATTTTATCTTTTAAAATTAGGTTATTTGGCCTTAAGCTTCATGACTTTTTCTGGTTTTTTTTTTTTATGGAGAAGTTATTACGATCTCATAACCTAGGTTGATTCAGGTTGTTTTAATATTTTTTAAATTGATTTTGTTTTTAGTTTTACATTTCATCATTTAGTTTGTCTGAGAGTTGACCTATATTTTTTTATTCTATTTATTTTATATGTGGTTATCTCGGTTTCATGATTAGGCTGCAAATTTAGCATATTGACTCGAGTTGATTTTTTTTTTGTCTTTTTTAATATTGATTTTTCTCGATTTATCCTTTAACATTTGATTTGTTGGTAATTTAGCTTCAATTTTTTTTTTTCTCTTTGTGAGTTTTTCGAGTTCTCATTCATTTTTTGTTTTGTTATCAGATAAGATTGTTGAAATATTTTAAAAATATTTAAAAAATATCTTTTATAATATTGACAAGCATTTATTTTTTCGATTCATTATTGTAATTTTTTTTTGTTTTTTTAGTGTTGTTAATTTTTTTTATAATCATATTATTAAATTAATTAAACTTATTGAATTTAGTAGAATCAATGACATTAATCCCATATTTTTTTTTATTTGTTTAAAAACACTATCATTATTTAGGTATTTTTTTATCTTAAAAAAATCTAGCCCATACTATAAGGCAAAAACACTAACTAGCATATTATTATAATTTATCAATTGGGTCACTGCATTGATGACTCATGGTCCGATGATCTAAGACTTTATAGGTTAGATAACTCGTTGATAATTTATTATAATTTTTATTTTTAAAATTAAATAATAAAATATATAATTGAATTAACAATCTTGACCATTTTTTTAATTTAAAAATCACCATTTTTTTTTGTTACAAGACCTTTATATTTATTTAAAATGACATAAAATATAAGCATTTTAAAGAGATTTAAATAGACATATCATTTGAATTTTTTATTAAATATTTGTTGAATTTGTTTTAAATATATATATTTGTTAATAAAACTTTTCAATCAAAATCTTTTCATTGGAATATTGAGAAAACAATTGTAGAAATATTCTAATAAACGTTTTTGAGTGCTTTTCAAATAAAATAAATATTAAACCAATATAAGTCATATTATTAAATAGAAAAATAAATAATTAATATAATTTTAATAATATTAATAATTCAGAAAATAAAGTAATGCGGTAAAAATAGTTTAATATAAAATCATCATATTTAAATTGGAAGACCAACTAAGCTATTCTGCACCCTATAAAGTTCATATCTGGCATAGTGCCTACTTCTGCCTATTCATTTCCAAAAGCACCCAAATACTAACTTTCAACGGATAAACATAATCAGCATAGTGCCAAAAATTCGCTTAGTTGAAAAGGAGTTTTAGATACATTACTAGATTTGTGTCCGCTATAAAAAAAAAATTTCATGTAAAAAAAATATTTTTAATTAAAAAAATCTAAGTTTTTGGTTTAATTAGCAATTTAAATAAAATAATTTTTAAAATACAATATAACAAAGAAAAAAAAGTAAAAAAAAAAACCTGATTTGAGCCCACTCGTGAAATTAAAAGTAAAAAAATAACAATTCAATAATGAAGAAAAAAATTAAAAAAGGACAACAAAAAAAACCCAATTAAACCAGGTTAACTTATAAACTTTGCGACTATGAATATAAGATTGAAATAATCTCATAGAAATAAACGTAAGAAAAAAAGTTCGAAGATCAATTCCTAATAAATTAAATGAAAATAAAAAAGGTGAGACTCAATCTCTAGTAAATAATATGTTGAATGATGAAAATAAAAAAATATATAATTTGAAAGAGGTAAAAAAAAAAAAAACTTGATCCGAGCTCATTTGGGTTAAGATATAAATCTCTGACCCAGTTGTTATACCAAGGTGACATAGTTCGAAAGTAAATTGAATAATTTTATGAAACTCAATTACCAAATAACTTATGTCGAAGGATAAAAATAAAATAAAAAAATTTAATTTAAAAAAGTAATGGAAAAAAATATGAGTGGTTTCTAGGTTAACTCGCAAGCCCTGCGATCATGGAAATCGTGAAATCCTTGAACCATATTAATTTAATTTTGAATGATGAAATCATGAAAAAAATATCAATTTAGAAAATTTGTCAAAGGTAAAAAAAGATGGCAATAAAAAAAATAAGGATCAAGTTTGATAGAAAAAAACCCATGGAGGATGAAATTATAAGAAAAATGATCAGGATAACCTAAAAGAAAGGAAATGAAAAAAAGTACAAAAACTAATTTTTAATAAATCAAATGTTGAAAGGTCAATTTGCGTTAACATTTGAGATCGGTGATTCTGGTTATGAACCTGAGATTAACCCTAAAATAATAATAAAAAATTTAGTTAACTCGAGTTAACCTATAAATTTTGTGATCACGGGCACACGATCAGGATAACCTAATAGAAAGGAAAGGAAAAGAAAAAGAAGGGTATGAAGATAAATTTCAAATAAATTAAAATGTTAAAGGATTAAATTAAAATAAATCAATTTAATAAAGGGAAGAAAAAACAAAAGACAACTCACAACTCATGTTAACCTTTAAAACTGGTGACTCTGGTCATGAACCCGAGACTAATACCACAGAAGACAAACTATAAAAAATAATAAAGCAAAAATCTAAAAAAAAGGTAAAAAATAAAAAAAGCATTAGCTTTCGAAAAGCAAAAAAAAAAAAAAAAAAACAAGTCAACCTGGACAAACCTTCTAAACCCGATCTAATCTCTAAAATTGATAACCCGTGAAATCCTTGAACCGGGTTCAATCAAGAAACTTTTTAATTCTTAACCAATTTAATTTTGAAAGATGAAATCGTGAAAAATTAAAAAACTTGCCTAAGAAAAAAAGATAGCAATAAAAAGAATGGAGATCAAGTCCATGAAGGATGAAATTGTAAAAAAAAAAAAAAAAAAAAACCTAAAAAAGATCCCAAACAAAATAAATAGCAATAAAAAGAATAAAAACCAATTTTTTTTTTTAAAAATAAAAGATGGTTGAAATTGGAAAACAATTGTAATTTTATAGCTTATTAAAAATAGAAAAATAGTAATAAAAAGAATAGGTATCAAATTTGAAAGATTAAAAATATAATGGGGTGAAATTAAAAAAAATTATAATTTCATGGCTTATTTAAAATTTAAAAAAGAGTAATTAAAAGGATAAGGACCAAATGTGAAGGGAAAATAAATCGCAAGGGTTAGTTTGATTTTTTGAAGGGGCTAGCATGGATTTCGATGTGAGGAGAAAGAAAAAGAAAAGAAAAAACAAAATGGTTGTTAATCCTGATACGTGTTAGGGGCGTGTGCCATCCTTTTGCGTTGGGGGCGCTGAGACCTTTCAAACAGTGCCTTGGAAGGTGGTGTTTGAGGGGTGGATAGCCCTGCACGGGTATGTATTGTTTTTAAATCATATTTAATTAATATAAATTACAACAATGCCCTTAAATACCCTTGAAATTTTTAATAAAACCAATATAAAATGACAAAAAAACCTTTGGGTGAGTGTTATATTGTTTTTATTTTTAAGGGCATTAAGTAATTATACTATTCTAAAAAATTAAAATGTCAAAAATACCCTTGAGTAGTAAACATTATATTATTTTACTCTAGGGTTAAATTAGTCAATTTACTATATACAATAGATGAAATGATCAATCTAACCCCATACAATTTGTAAAAGACAATTGTGTTATGGTGAAAAGATAACTTGCCTTAAGTGCCTAGTTTAAAGGTTTTTTTTTTGTTCAAAGATAATTTTGTAATTACACTATTATAATGAATAATGTTCCGAGTCTTAGTGATCAATAAATTCTTGAGGTGATTGAGTTTTTTTTAATTTTAATTTTAATAAATATTTCAAACAAGAAAAAGAATATATTAGGAATTGATTGATCAACATGTTTTAGATATGTTATTTTTGCCTAAATCCATGTTTAAAAGGAGCAAAGACAAGGTGATAACCCAATGTCCCGAGGCTTAGCTATGTGCTGAGCCTAAGGACATGTGAGTCTGACAAGATGCTAGACCCAACGTCTTTGGGCTCAGCTATACGTTGAGCCTAAGTATATGTGAGTTTGATGAGCTACTAGACCTAACATTCTTGAGCTTAGCTACGCGCTGAGCCCAAGTACATGTGGATCTGGCAAGATGGGACCCAACATCTATAGGCTCAACTACGTGCAATAAGAAAATGAAAAACTAAGTCATAGAGTTGACTATACCTTAGAAGGCAATAAGAATGTACCATAGTCAGTGACTACGAATGTAAATTTTTTCTATATGAATGACTTATTCAGAATGACAATGTTCTTCATTTTCTTTAGGTGATGCCTAAGGGCCTCTCATCAACTCAGCAATGATGGGATTGACTTGGTCTCCCTAGTGTGATTGAATAACTTACTTTGACTGGGATCAATATGGTCTCTATATTGCGATTGCACAACTCATCAAGGATGAGATTGACTCGGTGTTCCTAGTACGATTGCATAACTCACATTGTCAGAGATTGACATGATATCCTTAGGGAAAAAGCCCCAACTTACAAAGGATGATATTGACTCGGTTTAACTAATACATTTGCACAACTTACCTTGGTAAAGATCAACATAGTCTTTGTAGTGCGATTGCACAACTCATATTGGCAAGGATTGACATGATATCCTTAGGGAAATAGCCCTAAACTCTCCAAAGGATTTGACTTAATCTTCTTAATGAAGTAACAACAATTTCAATGAAAGGCCCAAGGGCATCTCACATAGTTGTCAAGGATTCATCTAGACAAAGACCTACCGACAACCTCTTCTTTCCTCTTGGTTCCAGGTGGGGGTCGAATCCTACTAAGGTTAGGTAAACTTTAAACTTCAATTTCCAAACTTAGAAAATTTATATATTTTTCAGAGTAGGGGTGTTAGTATAGGCATTGAACCCATACTAACTATTTAGAGGATTTCCTCCTAAATATTTTTATAAATGTAAGTGTTGGACACATACAAACTTTTAAATTTTTTTTTATAAGGGCTTTGGATCATATATGAAATTTTTGCTATAGGCATTAGACCTATACAAACTCCACGAGTCAACATAGAAATAAAATATAAAAATGTAGTTTATATAAAAAATAAACATTACATAAAGATAAACCTTATAGGACTTCTTAGCTAGATATTCTCCATGTTGGACAGCTGCAACCATAATAGGGAACTTGTCAGCAAAGTTTAGCATATGGACTGGATGGAAGGTAACACCAAAGTCCATCTACATTCCTTTTGATTGATTAAAAAAGTAGATGTTTGATATGGTAAGGAAGATTTTATCCCCAACCATCTCGAATAAAGCTGTAAACCTTTCAAGAAGCTCTTGGAACTCCCAGGAGAATTTCTTAGAGCCTATAGCCACACTTGAGAGCTCTGGACTTTTTCCCTGATAGGGAAGAGCTCGGCTCTCAAACTATTTTGAGTGTCATTCTCATCAAGTTTCCTCTATTTCAGGGCATAAACTTTACTATAAGCCACCTAAAGCTATTTTTCATTGAAGCCCAACACCTTGAAGGCTATCCTTCAATGAGGTGTAGGCCACCTTGAGGTCTTTCAGTTCATCCTCCACTATAGCTTTTTTCCTCCCTTAGCTGTTAGAGGGCAGTTTGGTCTGCCCTATGTTTGGCAATGTTCTTTTTTACATGTTTCCTCTTGGCCATCTAGTGCTTCTTGGAATAGGCGTAAATCATAAAAGTCTGCCAAAGACAAGATTGTTAGGAATGATAGTTATAAAACTAAACTAAAAAGTTCAAACGAGAGAGTTCCTTACATTAAAATTCATTCATTCTATAAGGGCTAGATGACAGTTGTAGCTCTAATCAGTCATCATCAAGATTTTTAAAGGAATGGTGAGAATACTCTCTAACTGTTTTACCACTTTGAGGCGAGCCTCTCTAAAGCCAAACCTCCTACCAATAATAGTCTCCATGACCTGCCTCTCCTTCTTGATTAGGGTGGGGAAATTGAAGGGAGCCCAACCAAGAACGAGGCTGAAAAAGCACTCCTAAACCTATGTTTTATGTTCTTAAAAACATTTCATATAGAGAACCCATCAGTTATAGTCTCTACAAGCAAGATTGAGAGTGGAGGCAGAAGAATTGTTATCATAGGAGCCTTTATAGGTGAGGCTGGAATATTAGTATTCATAAAGACAGAGAACCTCTTTCTCTTAAAACGGGTGGCAATGCTGACAATTATTTTAAAAGGAGTCAGATTTGTTTGACCCCTAGTTTCCCTTATTTTGCGGAAGTCTTTACTTTTGCTATTGTTTCCTAAAAAAAAAGGTGAGCTTAGGAACAAAAAGTTCATTTACAATGATCATCCTCCATCTTTTTTCTAGTCTTGCCTCCACTTAAGTTAAGAGATGAAGATCCTTTTCTTGAACTCTTATTTACAGACCTTGCTAAAGTTTCTCATTCTCTTTTAGCTATTAATCCTGCAAAAAAGAGTGAAAGAAGTCAATAATAAACCTAGAGGTATAAAAAACAAGGGATAAGATATTTACTTTGCAACATGGTTTGGTAATCCTTTTTTCCATCCTATTGACGTTATATTTGGTTGAGGTTGATGTCAACACAAAGCATATTTTCTTCTTATCTGAGCTCAAACAAGGGAGGTACCCTTCAATAATAGAAAAAACCCCAAATATATTGCATCCTATATCTAAGGATGACTAGCCTAGTATACCTAATTATCAGTCACCCATTTTAATTTCTTGACATGCATAGGCTTGCTCCATAAGGTTCACTTCATGGCTTATGTGGGTTTGTTGGCAAAGGTAAAGAGCCAACGCATATCATTACCACCATCAATGCCAGCGACCAGATGGTAACTGGTTTTAAAGAAATTAATTGTAGGCTCGATTTTGACAAGCCTAAGAAACTTATAAAAAACGGATAAGATTATCCACCCATTAAGGTGCAACTAACGTGGACCTAACTTGTAGTATCTAAAAACTTTCCTCATAAATCTATGTAGAGGGAAGGAATACCCCAATATATACATACAAAAAGGGGCCGCAGTTTCAAATTGACCTTAGATAAAGCCTGAGGTTAGTAGACTTATATGTTTAGCTTTGACAAGCATTTAAGTTATGTACTCTCCTGACTGATGACCATTAACAAATATCAGACCCTTTGCACTTATCATACTAAAGGCATCATTCTTAGGGGTCTGAGGCAACCTTTCTCTCCCCTAAGGTTTCTTGGTAATAACAGGAGAAAAACTTCTTTAATGAGGATAAAAACTTTCCCCCTACCAGAGATGGACACTAGGGATCCACCCTCTAGTTTTAGGGCTCAATCTGATGGACCCCCCATCCCCTGTTACTTCCTCTATTAGTTTGAAACCTAAACTTATCAATAGAGGCAATAATATCCTTATTCCTAAAGTTAGATCCAAATTTTTTTAGGTCTATTATGATGTTCAAAAAGATGAAGAAGAAAGAAGCTTTTAGTGGAAAATACCTAGAAAGATGTTTTCTTCTCAGATTAGGGCAAAATAGGCTAAGAGATTTTTCAACAAAATTGTTTATCACAAGTTACAGAGAGTAAAGGTAAAAGAAATGATTAAAGCAAGAATGACTAAGGTTATAAAATAAATAACTTTTCACCCTCATCGTTGGATGAATGACCTTTCATATTATCTCAAATCTCCAAAAATCTACTCAAATATTGTATTGAATTCACATTGTAATTTTGTTTCCCAAGGGACACATCTTTCAATGATGACAAGCCACTTAACCACGATGAATCCTAATAGTTCTATGTGGGACAAACAAATCCCATGTGAAAATGTAAAAGGTCTTTTCATTAATCAATAACAATGAGCCACTTGGCTATGAAGAATCCTAATAGTTCTACATAGGATAAACAAATCTCATGGGAAAGGTAGGAAGTCTCTGATTGATGGGACATATAACTTTTAGGTAAAAAAAACTCTAATTAAAATTGATACTCTTTCAAACTTTGTGTATTTAATACACGAAGACTTGGGAGCTAATGATGGATTAACTTGTTTTGTATATGTTATTTTTGCTTTAACATATGTTTAAAAAGGGTAAGACGAAGTGATAACCCAATGTTTTAGGACTCAGCTATGCGCCAAGCTCAAATACATATGGGTCCAACGAGCTGTCAGACCAATATTCTTCTTTGAGCTTAGCTATGCGCAAGATGCCATACCCAATTTCTTTGGGCTCAGTTACGCGTTGAATCCAAGTACATATGGGTCTAGCGAGTTACTAGACCTAATTTCCTTGGGCTCAGCTACACTCTGAGTCTATATACATGTGGATCTAGCGAGCTATCGGATCTAACGTCCTTGGACTCAGTTACATGTTGAGCCCAGTATATGGGTGTGGTGAGCTGTAAGACTCAACATCCTTGAACTCAGTTACGCGCTGAGCCCAAGTACATGTGGGTGTGGCTAGTTGCCGAACTCAACATCTTTGGACGTAGCTACACGCTGAGAGTCTAAATACATGTTGGTCTAGCAAGCTTTCAGACCCAACATCCTTAGACTTAGCTACGTGTTGAGACCAAGTACATGTGGGTTTGATGAGCTGTCATACCTAACATCCTTGGACTCAACAATACACCAGGCCCAAATATATATAAGCATGAATGGATATAGAGCTAACAACCTTTTCAGGTCCTATATTGGACCACAAGACTTTGTTTGTTTATTCTTATGACCTTTAATATAAAATGTTAAGGTTAAAGATACCCTTCTCTCAACACCCTTAGGTGTATAAAAGTCTTCTAAAGATCTACCATTTTTTCACTAATTTTAATGATGTGTAAGAGATATTTATCCCTCATTAATGATGTGTAAGAGATATTTATCCGTTATTGATACTATCAAAATGAAATTACTTTCCAGTTTCTTTTTTATACAAAAGGATAAGACTCATGAGCTATAAATACCCTATGAATCCTTTAAGCTCTAAGTTCACAAATCTCTATTTTCTACTACATATATATTTTTTGACCATCTCTTTCTAAAATATCATTTCACTCTCTCTCTAAAAAGATACTTAAGCATCTAAGAGTCTTTAAATCTACTAAAGAAGAACTTTTATTGGTATCAGCCACCGACCACCTTGGCATACTAAAAACTAGGGACTAGCCATTAACCATCTTAGTTAGGAAGAATGAATTAGATTGTTAGAATCAAGAGATTAACAGATTATCCAACACATAAGCTTTGCTCCTAAGATATTTGGCTTTTTTAGGACTTCATTAAGAATATGTTTGAAAGTTCGTTTTGCAGAAACAACTATTGTATAGATAAGAAGACGAACATCTTAGATTCAAGCTATGCTTTATGAAAAAGGCTAAATCCTATGGCAGAAATTAAGATAAATATTAAGTTCTTTTTTGGGGTCAATGGATACATATCAAACATGCTAGAAGATCCTCTAGGTATGTAAGCATTTGCTGAAATATTAAAAATAATAATAATAATAACAAATATACATCATACAAAAACAAACTAACGACTACATATCTACCGGTTACAGATAGCTCCATGTATCATACCAAAATAAAATTATACTTACCGCCAATATACCAGTCATAAAATTATGAATCAAGTGCAACTCCCCCTATACAAGATTTTAAAGTATAAACTCTACAATATGTTGACAATGTTGTTTTTCCAAGAATATGAGAATTACATGACTTGGTTTTGTTGAAGAAATTAAGTAGGGGTGTTAAAGAAAATGGAGTTAGAAAAGGAGATAGGAAAAAGAAAGTAGGGGTTCTCGCAGAGACATAGTTATTGATGAGATAAAGTTAATTTGTAGGGTTTTTGAGAAAAAAAAAGGTGATATTTTTTAAATATTATTTTCAATGTTAAATTTAAGAAGAAGTACTGTAGGAAATAGGGTCTCCCTTTTTATTTGCTTTTTTTATGAATTGAATCGCATTTACTTTGTAGGGTTTTTGAGAGAAAATAAAAATATTGATATTTTTAAAATGTTATTTTTAATGTTAATTTTAAAATAAAATACTGTAGCAAATCAGAGGGTCTCCTCTTTGATTACCTTCCCTTTGATTTGCTTTTGCATATTTTTTATAAATTAAATTCCATTTAGAATTCTAATAAATACAAACTAAAGGGTTTCAATTTGTAATATATTATTATTTTCTTTCTATTTATTATGGTTTTATGATCAGAATCATGGTTTAGACCGGTTGATTAAGATTTTTTTAATTAATTTTATCCTTTAATATTAGATTGATCGAGAATTAATACGGAAAATAATCTAGTTTATTAAGAAATAAAATGACATGCTAACCGAAATCCTATGTGGCAAAAAAAAGAAAAAAAAATTGTTTTAGGAAATAAGAATTATTAGAAATACCTTATTTTACTAAATATGAATTGAAAATGACGAATAGTCTCTTTTTATCAAAAGGAGAGATGAATCTAACACACAAGTTGACCAATTTGCTTATCACTAAAATAGAAAAATTATTTACACACACACACACAATATATATATATATATATATATATATATATATATATATATATATATTACGAAACATAAAGATACGAAACATAAATACAATTTTAATTATTTTAACTATTTAAGGAAGGGTCCCCATGTTAGGATTGAATGCTCCAAGGTATCAAAGCTGGAAAGCAAAAGGTGATGAGCATAAGATAAACTTACGACGACGACGACGACAGTGCATTTTAATTAGGCAGATATATGAGGAGGAGGAGCTTCAAGACTGCTCCTCCAATGGTTAAGATTTTCAGGCTTTTAGGTTTTATTGTTTCTCTGATATTTCAGAACTACACCACTGCAAACGGGAAGATCCATCATCATAAGTTTGTG
>Ga0325403_1005176_pt1 | contig 12267 bp, 13 predicted proteins | sample PopdelMetagenome_19_FD_205665 | JGI IMG/M metagenome (GOLD analysis project Ga0325403, IMG submission 205665) | Populus deltoides microbial communities from Bellville, Georgia, United States - Xylem-PdKOR-R4 | ecosystem: Host-associated > Plants > Phyllosphere > Stem > Wood/Secondary xylem...
TATTCTAATAGGCCTTGTTATGAATATTGCAAATAACCATTGGAAAATGTTTACTAAGATGCGTCTCAAGAGTCACTAAAATTCCCCCTTACTCTGCCATCCTAGTAAGAACAGTTTAGCCAAATGGTTTTTTTTTTTTAATTACTACTACCCTCTCCCCCCAATCAAAACGAGACATTATCCTCAATGTCCTAAGGTAGAAAGATAGAGTAGAGAAGACATCACCTGAAACAACGAACATTGACAAACCTGAAACACACTTAAACAAATATAAGAAATAACAAAACAAAATAATATACTAATAATAAAACTAAAAGACACAAGGATTCACAAACGATGATGCCATTTCAACCACTCCACAAGAACAAAAGAATAATGAAGTCGACAATTTGGCAGGGGATGCAGGAAGGATACAAGCACCAGTTACGATGGTTCAAGCACTTGGAACATTTTTGGAAGAGATCACTAATGTAATGGAGGATGATATAGAGAATGGGACTGGAGGAGTAGTGCAGCCTGGTGCAGGAGCTAGCTCTTCTGCAGGGCTTACAGGCAACACAAATGAGATTCCAGGAGACGCAGTACCAACGACAAAGCTGGTGGGTCAAGCATTCGAAGACCATAAGAAGACTATCTGGTCTTGGTTGATGCACGACGAAGTTTCAACTATTGGCATCTATGGGATGGGCGGAGTGGGTAAGACAACATTGGTGAAACATATATATGATCAGCTTCAAAAAAGACGAGACAGTTTTTGTCATGTTTACTGGATTACTGTTTCACAAGATACCAGCATTAGTTAATTGCAAAACAGTATCGCCAGACGGATTGGTTTAGATCTTTCTAATGAAGGTGAGGAGCTGTATAGAGCTTCCGATTTGTCAAAAGAATTAATGAAGAAACAGAAATGGGTTTTGATTTTAGATGATCTGTGGAAGGCTTTTGAGCTACACAAGGTAGGAGTTCCTCCAAGCTGTTAAGGGATGCAAGCTGATTCTTACAACACGATTAGAAAAGGTTTGTCAACAGATGGATACCCAACACAAAATCAAAGTAAGTCCTATATTGGAGGAAGAAGGTTGGACTTTGTTTATCGAGAGACTTGGACATCAAATGGCACTTTCTCCAGAAGTGGAACAGATTGCAAAATCTATCACAAAGGAGTGTGATGGTTTGCCCCTGGGAATTATAACAATGGCTGGAACCATGAAGGGGGTGGAGGACATACACGAGTGGAGGAATGCTTTAGAGGACCTGAGACAATCAAGAGTCAGGAAAGATGATATGGAGCCTGATGTATTCCACATACTGAGATATAGTTATAACCATCTAAGTGAGGCAGCACTGCAACAATGTTTCTTGTACTATGCATTATTCCCGGAAGACTTTGAGATCCCTAGAGAGGATTTGATAGCTTATTTGATTGGCGAGGGAGTGATAAAAGGGCTGGAAAGTAGGGAGGCAGAACTTGACAAAGGCCACTCGATGCTTAATAAACTTCAAAGTGTCTGCCTTTTGGAAAGTGCTAAGAAAATGCACGCTCGTCGTGGATGTGTCAATATGCATGACTTGATTAGGGATATCGCCATCCAAATACTACAAGAGAACTCTCAAAGCATGGTTAAAGCAGGTGCACAATTAAGAGAATTTCCGGATGCAGAGGAGTGGACAGAGAATCTTACTAGAGTTTCACTGATGTATAACCAAATTCAAGTAATTCCTTCCAGTCATTCACCAAGGTGTCCCAGTCTTTCAACTCTATTGTTATGTGCAAATTCAGAGTTGCAATTTATAGCAGATTCATTTTTTGAGCAGTTGTGTGGGCTCAAGGTTCTTGATCTGTCTTATACAGGTATCACAAAACTACCTGATTTTTGTCTCTGAATTGGTGAATCTCACTGCATTATTGATCAAACAATGTAGGGAGTTAAGGCATGTACCATCATTGAAAAAGCTGAGGGCACTGAAGAGGTTAGATCTCCTTGGTACTACACCTGAAAAGATTCCTCAAGGCATGGAATGTCTATGCAACCTGAGGGATCTTAGAATGAATGGATGTGGTGAAAAGGAGTTTCCTAGTGGGTTGTTACCTAAGCTCTCTCACCTGCAAGTCTTGGTATTGGAGGAGTGGATTCCTCCTCCTACCAAAGATAATAGAATAAGACAATATGCTCCGATAACAGTTAAAGGAAAGGAAGTGGGATGCTTGAGGAAGTTGGAAACTTTGATATGCCATTTTGAAGGTTACTCAGACTACGTGGAGTATCTCAAAATTCTTGTAGGACCACTGGATAAGTATTATTATGATTGCAGAACGAAAACAATTGTTTGGGGTAACTTGAGTATCGACAAAGATGGAGATTTTCAGGTCATGTTCTCGAAGGACATTCAACAACTAAACATTAATAATTATGATGATGCAACAAGTTTATGTGATTTGTGGTCTCTAATAAAGAATGCAACAGAACTGGAGGTTATCAATATTAGTAGTTGCAATAGCATGGAGAGCTTGGTTTCATCTTCTTGGTTTTGCTCTGCTCCAGTACTATTGCCGTCTTGTAGTGGTATACTTTCTGGTCTTAAGAAGTTCTTTTGTTTTAGATGTAAAAGTATGAAGAAGTTGTTCCCTCTTGTCTTGCTGCCCAACCTCGTAAACCTAGAAGTGATTACAGTTGAAGGATGTGGGAAGATGGAGGAGATAATAGGTGGAACAAGATCAGATGAAGAAGGGATTATGGGTGAAGAAAGCAGCAACAGCGAATTCAAACTCCCCAAGTTAGGATTTTTGTTCTTGGTTGGATTACCAGAACTCAAAAGCATTTGTAGTGCAAAATTGATTTGCGATTTTCTGCAATATATTCAAGTAGCAAATTGTGAGAAGCTGAAGAGGTTGTCAATTTGTCTTCCGTTGCTTGAAAATGGCAAGCCATCTCCTCCCTCTTTTCTTGAAGGAATCTATGCAATGCCAGAAGAATGGTGAGAGTCAGTAGTGGAGTGGGAGGATCCTAATGCTAAGGATGTCCTTCGTCCATTTGTAAGGTTTCCAAGGATAGGATAGGAGATGACTTTGCCCTTTGTAGAGATTGATGGGTAGGAGACGGCATTGCCCCTTAATTTAATATTGAATTACGGGTAAGCACGTCCACTTAATGACTGATGTGCTTCTTCCCTTTGTAAAGTTTGAAATGTTGGACATCTATAACATTGCCCTTTGTAGAGATAGGACTTAGGAGACGACATTACCCCTTAATATAAATAATGAATTACAAGTAAGCTTATGCTTTAATTCCTCCTTCTCTCTCTCTCAGGATCAATCTCTTCCCTCTCTCTTGAAAACATCAAATGCTACCCAACGCTGTCAGATTTTGTTATTAGTTTTATCTTATAATATTCTTGTTATCATCCCAACCTTAAAAACTTCATTCTCTTATTTATATTGATTCCTCTGTTTATTTATTTATTTATTTGCAGGAATTTTTTTTAACTTGTTACTATCTTCGCATGGAATTGGATGACTCAGTCTTTTTAAAGATGGGTTTTTAATGAGAATTTGATTGGCTTCAAAGTCTATGGCTTTTAATTTCTTGTTGATGATCTTTAAATATTGGAGAATCTTAATTATAAAATTCAAGATCAAATCATGCTTGAGCTTCGGATTTGCACCTAATTACGTGTGAGAGTGGCAACAGGAATGTTGTAGCCATAGTGACTGGAACAGTAGCCAGAGCAGTTTTCGTTGCCCTTCTAGTACTAGGTGCCATGCAGAGAAATACTTGGCTTGGTGGCATAGTCTATGCAGATAAAGGTATTGGTATTTCTTTTGGAGTCCTTGTAAAAAGGGGGAAGAAAAAATAACAAGCTCTTTGGCATCTCTACTTGGACTACCAGATTAATTACTCAATTCTCATTATACTTTTCTTTGAAGATTTAAAAATATTGTCTGTGAATTGCTAACTCTTCAACAATTCCTGTCTAGAATTGCTCTGTTTAATAATCTCTTGAAGATGCAGAAAACAGAACATAACTTTTTCTATGAACTTATGAGTATTCTCTTTGACATCCAAAATTGTGGTCTGACAAAGCTTAGAGGCCTAGATCTGCAAACAGGACTTTTCACACTAAGATGAAAGCTGGTACCAAGAACTTCGATGCGGAAGACGAAGTCAGCGAGGGTGGTTTCAGTTCTGTTTACAAAGTAACTGCATGTTTAATGGTTCCTGTGAAGTTGCATAGATGTTGTGTTGAAGGAAACCAATTAATGCTTGGGTAGGAGTACATGCAGAACAATTGCCTGTCCCGTGCTCTATTTGGTCAGTTAATTTCTTCCTTCCATCAGAAGCATTTTGGAAAAAAGGTATTTGTTTAGCTTTAAAAAATTGAATGTCTTTTTTCTATAATTTAGAGAGAAGGGTGTAGAGTTCTGATTGAAACTGGATTGGCTTATCGGGCAGAAAAATTGCCTGTAATGTTTCCTTAAATATTCAAACTATTCATCCTCATAATCTGACGAAGACAATAAATTGAATTTCAATTGAGCTACAGCATTGAGCAGAAGAGAGAAGCAGGAATGCAAAACCATGTGAAGAAAACAGATAAGTTAGCATAGGTCCTCCTTTATAGGTCTCCCAATCAGACTTAAACAAGCACATCGCAGGAAAAAAAAAAAAAAAAAAGAAGCCCAGCTGACCATGATGGGAAAGATGATATCAAGGGCAGTAGGCATCACTGTTACAGCTAACATGGCAGGACACCCAAAATTGAATTGACAAAGCATGGCAAGGTTGTACTATATATATATATATATATATATATATGTAAAAAAAACAATTGAAATCAAATCAAGCTGAAAATTCGTACCTAAACTCTCCCAAATCAAAGAAGAAGGAATGGGCCATCGAAACCAAATCCAGTTGAAAAGGCAAGCACGTTCGTCCAATGTTATGTGGAGGCCGAGGGTACAGCATGGGAATACAAATTCAATGGAGCTGCAATGACAATGGTGGTAACATCTGCCGGTGGAGTCTAGAGAGTATCAAGGGAGGATGGTGACCTGTAGAGGAATGGGTTTTGGGCCTTATCACATAGAACATGCCTTAAAATATGCATTCTAAGACAGGGAATAGCCCAGGAAGATGCAGGGAGTGAATAAATTAAGTTGGGTTGAGATCAATGAAATGTTAATAGAGAATGGGACTGGAGGGGGAGTGCAGCCTGGTGGAGGAGCTAGCTCTTCTGGAGGGCTTACAGGCAACACAAATGAGACTCCAGGAGATCCATTACCTACTAGCTCTAAAAAGCTAGTGGGTCGAGCAATTGAATAGAATCGAATAGAATACAAAAATGACATGGTATTGGTTAATGTATGATACAGTTTTGACCATTGGTATTTATAGAATGGGAAGAGTTAATAAAACGACAATGCTGCAACATATCCATAATGAGCTTCTAAAAAGACAAGACTTTTTTCATGGTATTTTTTGGGTGACTATGTCTCCAGATTCAAGCATTAAAAGATTGCAAACTCTTATTGCTAAATGTCTTGGCTTAGATCTTTCAAGTGAAGATGAAGAACTGCGTAGGGTTGTCAAATTGTCAAAAGAACTAAGGAATAAACAAAAATGAATTCTAATTTTAGATGATTTGTGGAACACTTTTGAGCTACACAAAGTGGGAATTCCTGTGTCAGTGAAAGGTTGCAAGTTGATTATGACAACACGATCAAAAAGGATTTGTCAACAGATGGATAGCAAACACAAAATCAAAGTGAAGGCACTTATAGAGACAAGCACTTTCTCTAGAAGTGGAACGAATAACAGTAGATATTGCAAGGGAATATGCTGGTTTGTCTCTAGGAATTATAACAATGGCGAGAACCATGAGGGCAGTGGTTGACATATGTGAGTGGAAGAATGCATTGGAGGAATTGGAAGAATCAAAAGTTAGAAAAGATGATTTGGAACCTGACGTATTCCACAGATTGAGATTTAGCTATAACCATCTAGTGATTCAGCAATGCAACAATGTTTCTTGTACTGTGCATTATTCCCGAAAGACTTTGAGATCCCTAAAAAAGATTTGTGTCACGATCCAATTCTCAGATCCATGACCGGCATATAGATAAGGTTCCCCTCCAAGGTTCTTTATCTATGCAAATCCAAACTTACATGCAAACTTATCCTTCAAATAAATCAATTAGAGTTCAACGCAGCAGTAACAACAAACTAACTTCATAATGTAATTTAATTGTCTTAATACAAAAGTTAATATAATTTTATAGTTGTGGAGCATTAACTAGACATAAAGGAAAAACACAAATTACAACAGAAAAGAGCATATTCTGAAAGTCCAACAAAATGACCCGCTAACAAGCTAAAAGCCTGAAAAGATATATAATGAGAGGGTGAGTTCAACAAATCAGTGAGTAGATAACATTCAATATATACACGCGAGGTAATATAACAATGATGAATATATACACATTTATGGCTTTAGGTTCTTATAGGAAGGTTTCTTAAATAGACCATAACAAGAATATCATAAGGTAAAGTTCGTTAGAAAATCAAAATGCAATGAGCATGAGGTTTCGTACTGTGGGATAATCAATCCACACAGGTTGGTGACTCCCCCGACCAATTAGGGTTCAGATACAATGTGCACAAAGACTAACATTACCCTGTTAGCATGGGTATTCTGACTGGCATACTATATGTTCATAATCATAATCAAATAGACGTATTCATATCTCAAGGCTCAACTCATGACATCAATCAAATGAGGAGCTATTAATTCAGAAGTCAATTCAAAATATATATTGCTTCATATCAAGAATTCAGATTCAACAATTGATCATGTTTTATCGTAACAAGGATAATAATTAACATATATATATATATATATATATATATTATCAAGAAGCATGATTCAATTCATATTAACAACTCAAATATTTATAATATTTCTCATGCATACGAAAAATTATCCAAGCACCTCACTCGAAGCAAACAAAATTCAAAATCAGATACCGAAGGAAATCCTACTAATGTCCTGCCGGTAAAATATTAGGATTATCTGAATGTAAAGGAAAGATATTCAAAAATGACTCAAAAGAACATACAACCTATTTAATACACTTAGCTAAGGGTCTATTCCATAACCCTATATGTTTGTAAACTAAACTAGTCATTTTTCCCAAAAACCCAAAAATAAACGGTTTTCCCGAAATCTAATCCATAATAAAACAAATAGTAAGACTTGATAATAATTCACTAAATAACCCTCAATTATTCATCAAAACAATCTGAAAAATATAATATTACAGCTAGCGACTAATTTGGAATTTATCATATTTTTAAGGGTCAAATTGTAACTTTTGTCAAATTGAAAGACCAAACTAAAAATGTCATAAATTCATGACTAAACTGAAATTTTGTCCATAATTCATCCTCAATTCTGTCCAGAATCTCAAATTATGCTCCAGGGACCATTCTGGGATTTTATCAAATTTTTAAGGTCAAATTGTAATTTTTGTCAAATAAGAGGACCAAATTGAAAGTGTTAAAAATTCATAATTATACTTGAATTCTGCCCATAATTCATCTTTTATTCTGTCCAGAATCTCAGAATAGGCTCTAGGGACCAATCTGTAATTTTCCAAAGTTTGGGGACTAATCTGCAATTTTTATATATTGAGGGACCAAACCAAAATTTTGTCATCTTCAACCCCAAACCCAGAATTTCCACAGAAAACCTACTGTTATCTCAAGATTTCTAACTCAAAATTCACCATTTATATAAATCATAACTCAAAATCATCATCTTTACCTAAAATCTTCTAAAATCAACTAAACAACTCATTACCCACAACAATCAACCCATAACATTTAAATCAATTTATCAATCAACCCAAAACACAATCTTCAAAACCCTAACATTTATCAAACAAAAATTTAAAGCTCAAAGAACACACATTTATACATTTAAAAACCTAAATATTACATTTAAACTTATTTTCTCCAACTCTCTTCTCCTTCTCTTATCTTTCCATCCTTTCTCTTTTCTACTTATTTATTTCAAAACATCACAATCTCCCCACCTTATAAAAGTTTCATCCTCAAAACGTAATAGAAATGATTGAATACTTACCGAGATTATCGAAAAGATAAGGATACTCCTCATGCATCTTGTCTTCGAGCTCTCATGTCGCCACCTCATGCGAATGACCTTTCCATTTCACTTTCACTGAAGCTATATCCTTCGACCTAATCTTCCTCACTTGTCGATCGACTATAGCTTCCAGTTGCACATGAGATGGATCTGACATATACTTCCTTAGCATGGAAACATGAAACACTAGATGAATATCAGACAAGTTTGGTGGTAGTGCTAACCTATAAGCAACTGCCCCAACTCTCTCCAGAATCTCATACGGTCGAATGAATTGAGGACTCAACTTGTCTTTCTTCCTAAACCTGAATACTTCTTTGGTCGGTGATACTTTTAAGAACACACAATCTTCCACTGAAAACTCCAAGTCACACCTTTTTCTATTTGCGTAACTTTTCTGTCTAATTTGAGCTGTTTGAAGCTTCTTTTTAATTACCTCTATCTTCTCTGAGGTAATCTGAATCAACTCCGGTCCCATTAGCCTCTTCTCACCAACCTCAAACCAAAAAACTGGTGATCTACACTTTCGACCATACAAAGCCTCAGAAGGCGTCATCTCTATACTAGCATGATAACTATTGTTGTAAGCAAATTCCACTAATGGTAGGAACCTACTCCAACCAACCCCAAAATCCATAACATAAGCCCTTAACATATCCTCCAAGATCTGAATAGTCCTCTCAGATTGACCATCTATCTGAGGGTGAAAAGTTGTACTTAACTGCACTTTAGTACCCATAGTTTCTTGGAACTTCACCTAAAATCGCGATGTAAACTGTGGACCTCTATCTTACACAATCTAGATTGACACTCCATACAACAACACAATCTCGCTAATAAACAATTCTGCCAACTTTGCATATCCATAAGTAATCTTAACTGGTAGAAAATGGGCTGATTTTGTCAACCTATCAACAATCACCCATATCGAATCATAACCCTCCTAACTCTTAGGCAAACCTGTCACAAAGTCCATTGTGATCCTTTTCCACTTCCAATCTGGAATCAATAATGGTTGCAATAATCTAGGAGGTTTCTGATGTTCACCCTTTACCCTCTGACAGGTCAAACACCTAGAAACAAAGTTTGCTACATCAGCCTTCATCCCATTCCACCAATAACATACCTTAAGATCTTTATACATCTCGGTGGAACCTGGATGCATTGTGTAAACTGTTTAATGTGCCTCTACCATCAATTCTCTCTTCAGGTTATCTACATCAGGTACACAAAGCCTATTCTCATATCTCAGCACATCATCATCACCAATCACAAAACCTCCAGCCTTACTCTGCTCAACCTTAATTCTGATCCTGAATAGTGAATCATCTGTCTTCTGAGCTGCTTTTATCTTATTAAACAAATCTGACTTAACCTGAAAATGAGCAATCATTGCTCTAGCTTCACTAAGGTCAAATCTGACTCCTTCATCCACTAATTCATGCAGCTCTCTAATCAAAGGTCTTTGAACTTTTTGAATATGAGCTAAGCTCCCTGATGATTTTCTACTCAAAGCATCGGCAACTACATTTGCCCTACCTTGGTGGAACTATATGGTATAATCATAATCCTTCAGCAGTTCCATACATCTCCTCTGTCTCAAATTTAGATCCCTCTGCTAAAAGATGTATTTCAAACTCTTATGATTTGTGAAGATCTCACAAGTTTCGCCATACAAGTAGTGCCTCCAAATCTTCAAAGCAAAAATTACAACCGTCATCTCTAAATCATGCGTAGAATAGTTCTGTTCATGCTTCTTCAGCTGCCATGAAGCATAGGCAATAACCTTCTCATGCTATATTAGAACACATCCTAACCCCACTCTGAAGTATCACAATACACCGTATAACCACCAGAACCTCATGGTACTGTTAGAATAGGCGCTGTAGTCAATCTCTACATCAACTCTAAGAAATTTTTCACACAAGCTTCAGACCACCGAAACTTAACATTCTTTTGCGTTAACTTAGTCAATGATGCAGAAATCCAAGAAAAGTTCTCCACAAACCTCCGATAGCAGCCGGCCAAACCTAAGAAACTTCTAATCTCTATCGCCGAAGTAGGCCTAAGCCACTGCTTAACTGTTTCAATCTTTTAAGGATCAACCTCAATCTCATTCCTTGACACTACGTGCCCAAGAAATGCTACACTCTCAAACCAAAACTCACTCTTTGAGAACTTGCCATATAACTTATGATCTCGTAGAGTTTGAAGCATCATTCTCAAACGCTGCTTATGCTCTTCTTTAGACCATGAATACACCAAAATATCATCAATAGAAACTATCACAAATCAATAAATAAACTATCCAAACACTCTATTCATCAAATCCATAAAAGTTACCGGCGCATTCGTCAACCCAAAAGACATTACTAAGAACTCATAATGACCATACCGAGTTCTAAAAGTTGTCTTTGAAATATCCTCCTCTCTTATCCTCACCATTTGTTCACGTTTCATAAACAAAGAAGAAACCAGAATCCCTCCCCTGGTTGGGTTTTTAGCTCCATCGCAGTCTCCCTTCTCTCGTCCACCACCCGACACCAGCTCCCCTGTAGTAATTCGGCCGGTGTTACAATACCCTCTCTTCTCCCCGGTGTTACAATCCAGCATGCGCTCCTCCAACCACAGCAGCGGTGACAACGGGTGCTCCTTAGCCACCATTTCCTCCTTTTGCAGCAGCGACTACTGTCTTTCTTCACAGCATCGTAACCTAGTTGCAAAATTCAATGGCAGTCCATCGGCGCAGCTTCTTAGCATCAGCAGCGCAGCAGACCAGTAGAGAGAGAAAAGAACAAAACAGAACAGAGAAAAACACGTAGGAGGGGAACAAACACAGGAGGCAGAGCACAAAGGAAACAAAAAAAAACAAGCAGAAAAGAAGAACCACCAGAGGGAACCAGTATCATCACCATCTTCGTTGCTTCATCTCTAAAACGAAGCTAGAAGCAGAGAGGAGACGAACGAACAGGAGGAGGAAGGAAAGAATATACAGAGGTTATACAGGGTGGGAACGAACAGAAGCAAACCAGGAAATAAAGCAAGCAAAAGAAAAAAAACAGAGCAAGAGGAGGCAGCGTCGTTCGTCCAGCACAGCACGCCATTGCCTTCATTATGCTCCCAGGCAAGTGTCTCAAGCTCTCTGCAAAATAATTCACCAACACTGTGCATTAGAGATCTTGCGGGTGAAAATTGCCTGGTCCCTGACTTGGGTCAGGAACGATGCTGGCCCAGGTAGGTGTAAACTAACTAAAAAATAAAAAAATCATGTATGTGTAAAAATAAATTTATTTTATTTATTTATTTATTAATGTATGCTAGAATCAGGAATAAAAAAATTAATTTAAATTTATTTTGTTTTTATAACTATATAATATTTATCAATATCAGAGTTTGAAGTATCCGTAGTTAAATATTCACTGGCGCCAAAGTCGGGAATATTACATGCAAACTATCATAGCATAAACCAATAAAATATTAGTAATTAATAACAAAATTAGCAATGCAGCCTGCCTCAGATAAAATATTTAAAAGATGATGATATTTTTTTTACGTAAGTAGTCTCGTTCTATAGAATTATTTTTATTAACCAGTTAAAATTGATTACTAAGTGGCGAATTACAAAATTGGCAGATCAGAATGGAAGCTGCAAATCTTGATGGAATCTCATAATTACCTAAAGAACTTCTTAATACGGGCTTCCATGAGCTCATTTCCACAGAAACACTACGTGCAAATTGCTCTACGAGAGTGGATGTGGTTTATGGTAGTAGCAGTTGCAATTTTGTACAAGAAAGTCCTTGGCAAAATCTATACAAGTGGTCTATGTATGTGGTCCATATGATATGGACATTTCACAACTGAGAGATGGCAGTCATGGCATGAGAATGAGGCTTCTTGAAGGCATAAAACATTGACAACTCTGTTTAAAGCTTCCCCTTCACGTGGTTGATTGTGACATTTGAGAAATCTTTGTCCAACACAGACATTGGAATGGGAGATTGCAAAACAGAGCTAGTTGTAATGAAGATTATTGCGATGTTTTTCTAAACAAAACGGAAAAGAAAGAAATATTGACGATCCAATTCTTTGAACAAAAGTAGA
>Ga0325403_1005177_pt1 | contig 12267 bp, 11 predicted proteins | sample PopdelMetagenome_19_FD_205665 | JGI IMG/M metagenome (GOLD analysis project Ga0325403, IMG submission 205665) | Populus deltoides microbial communities from Bellville, Georgia, United States - Xylem-PdKOR-R4 | ecosystem: Host-associated > Plants > Phyllosphere > Stem > Wood/Secondary xylem...
ATAAAAAAGGTTTATACTATACTTGTTTGAAATACCATTAGTGGATCCTCTAACCTTGACATTTGTTGTTATCATTGTTTAATCCTTACGTTAATCTTCCATCTCAAAGTTCTCATCAACTTCATCTTTATTATTATTATTATTATTATTATTATTATTATTATTATTATTATTATTATTATTGTTGTTGTTGTTGTTGTTGTTGTTATTGTGTTGCTGTTAACTATAATTTATACAATTAACCTCTCTGTGGTTCGACCCCGGTCTTGCCGGGTTATTTATTACTTCGACACTCCTGCACTTGGGAAAAGACATCAATCTTTTGGTCGTGTCAGCTCGGAAATTTATATTAAAAAATTTATGAATTCATTTTTATTTAACCATATGCATGAATTTCTTCACTTTTATTTCTCATGTAGTTAGTTTGTAATTTAAGCAATTTTTTTTTCAGGGTTTACATTCTCCCCTCTTAATAGAAATTTCATCCTCAAAATTCAAAGTACGTACCTATGTCGAAGAATAAATGCAGGAACTTCTGCTTCATCTCGGATTCTTTTTCCCATGTTTCTTCTTCTATTCAAGAGTTTCTCCACAATACTCTCAGCAGGAGAACTCTCTTATTCCTCAACACCTTCTCATCTCAATCCAAGATCTTAACAGGCTTAGCTTCCATGGTTAGATCCCCTTTAATCTTTATAGGAACTTGTGGCAATACCCGTGAGGGGTCTATCTTGGCCTTCCACAACAATGACACATGGAATACATTGTGAATCTTATCCAAATATGCAGGCAACTCTAATCGATAGGCAACTGGTCCGATTCTTTTCATAATCTTGAAAGGGCCAATATATCTCGGAATTAATTTTCCTTTAACTCCAAATCGAATGATGCCTTTTCAAGGCGCCACCTTAAAAAAGACCTTATCCCCCGCTTGGAATTCCAAAGGCCTTCTTCGGCTATCTGCATAACTTTTCTATCTATCATGGGCTTCCTTCATCCTCTTTCTGATCACCTTCACCTTGTCAGTTGTTAGTTGCACCATTTCAGGTCCCAAAAGCTTCCTTTCTCCTACTTCATCCTAACAAATTGGGGTACGACATTTCCTCTCATACAATGCCTCATATGGAGCCATACCAATAATAGCTTGATTGTTATTATTATAAGTAAACTCCACCAATGGTAGGAGATCCTCCCAATTCCCTTCAAACTCCAGCACACAGGACCTCAAGAGATCCTCAAGAGTTTGAATGGTCCTTTTTGATTGACCATCCATCTTAGGGTGAAACGTCGTGCTTAGATTCAACTTTGTCCTCAATGCCCGTTGTAAGCTAGGCCATAATCTCGATGTGAACCTTAGATCCCAATCCGATATAATCGACACTGGCAACCTATGAAGTCTGATTACTTTATATATAATTTTGCCAACTTATCTACCGAATTAGTCATCTTTATATGTAAGAACAAAACAGATTTTGTTAGTTGATCCACCACCACATATATGGCATCATTACCTTTCTTTCCCTGGGTAATCCTGTCATAAAATCTATAGAAATATCCTTCCATTTCCATTTTGGAATCGATAATAACTGTAATCCCCTGCAGGTCTCTAGTGTTCTATCTTTACTTGATGACATATCCCATAGTTCGATAAAAATTCTGCTATTTCCCTTTTTATATTTGGCCACCAGTAGTATTTCTTTAAATCCCTATACATCTTTGTTGTAAACCCCTGAATAAACATAGGATCGTAGAAAAGAAAAAAAAGAAGGATAGCAGGCTTCGTTTGAGGGTTGTCACCGGAGGAACATTTCTAAAAAATCACCCTTCAAGACAGCCTCATTCGCTGGTCGTTATATCATCTTTTCATCATTGGATTGGTCTGGATTTTGGATATGTTGTTCATCCAGATGTTATATAAATTCAGAACGGTTAAGATCAAAAACAAACACTCCTACCATAAATTTTACTTCCTGAACAGTAGGTCTTTAATTTTTAGGATAAGCATTCAGAGGAGCACATAGCTTCTCAAGAACATGTATAACAGGGGTTCAAGGTAAGGGTCACCCCCTTGCTTCTTTAAATTGTTTAAATTCTTGCAATGCTAATATGTGATAAACATTATGCGTATTTTGTACTACTATGTATCATGAAAAATATTGTTATGTGAACATTACCTATGGGTAGTATAAATATTGTTGCGTGAAAGCTACGAACAAGTAGGAGAAATATTATTATTGCGTAAACGTTGCCTATTAGTAAGAAATTTTATTATTGTGTGAATATTGCTAACAAGAAGGAGAAATATTATTATTATTAGTATTATTATGTTGCCAACGAGTAGGAAATACTACTATAGTGTAAATGTTGTCAACGAGTAGGAAATACTATTGTTGTGTAAATGTCGCCAACCGGCAAGAAATATTATCATGTGAGTGTTGCTGATGAGAAGGAGAATATTATTATTTTGAGAACATTGCCTACAGGCAAGAAAATAATATCGTGAAAATATTGCCTAAGGGCAGGAAAAATACTATCATAAAAATATTGCCTATGAGTAGGAAAAAAAATAAAAATAAATACTATTTACATGGGAATGATTGATAAGATTAGCTTTGGCTAATGACATCCAAATTGGGATGACCGGGAATAAGTGATGAGATTAGTTTGACTAATAATAATACATGTTGAAATGACTCAAATAAACATAGGATCGTAGAAAAAGAAAAAAAAGAAGGACCTCGATGAGTAATAGAGACTCAATATGAAAAGAAATGAACAAATAATAGAAATAATAACAACTGCTATGTGTAAGGGAAAGAATGATCTTCATAAATAAATTTAAAGGTATGGTGGAAGTCGAAATGAGGGTTACGAATTTTAGATTAAAATTTATAATGTTAGCAAAAATAGAGAAGAGTCTCAACTGATTGGTTTATCTTAGGTTAAAATTTCATGCCAATCGGATTTTGGGAAGCTTTATGAGAGTACTTCAAATCGGGTAAATTGAAGAAAATGACACAAGGGGCATTAATAAGGGCATTTTGGTAATTTTATACAAAACAATACTCCCCTCTCCTCCTTTAAGACAGCCCACGTCCTCTGCAAAGGTAGAAAACATGAGGGAGACCATTTTTCTCCCATTTTCTTCATCTTTTCTAAATAAAAAAGGAGTGTTCTTGGGAGAATTATATCCAATAAGACAAATCAAGTGACTATACTTAGAGAGTTATAAAGCTTGGGAAAAACAAAGAGTAGAAGCTGGAACTTGAAAGAGGAGGACATGAGTTTTGTAGATTTTTGCAAGAACTCATTGAAATGATTTAAAGTAACAAAGAAAAATAGAAGGAATAAGTTTATTTAAAACTATGGGTTTTGGGATGGCAACAGACCAGGAACTTCGGCAGTCATATCTTGGCTTTCCACCGTTGGATTAGGTTGCTTTTTGGATATGTTATTATGCTCAATGTCACCTATATTCTGACCAGAGGGATTGTCAATAGTAGGCTTCGTTTGAGGGCTATCATCGAAGGAACATTTCTGGAAATCACCCTTCAAAACAGCCTCATTCATCGGCTGTTATATCATCTTTTCACCATTGGATTGGTCTGGATTTTGAATATGTTGTTCATCCAGATGTTATATAAATTCAGAATGGTTAAGATCAGAAACAAACACTCCTACCATAAATTGTACTTCTCGAACGGTAGGTCTTCAATTTTCAAGATAAACATTTCAGAGGAGCACATAACTTCTCAAGAACATGTATAACAGGGGTTCAAGGTAAGGGTCGCCCCCTTGCTTCTTTAAATTGTTTAAATTCTTGCAATGCTAGTATGTGATAGACATTATGCGTATTTTGTACTACCGTGTATCATGATAAATATTGCTATGTGAACATTGCCTACGGGCAGTATAAATATTGTTGCATGAAATCTACTAACAAATAGGAGAAATATTATTAGTGTGAACGTTGCCAATTAGTAAGAAATGTTATTGTTGTATGAATATTGTTAACAAGAATTATTATTATTATTATTATTATTATTATTATTATTATTATTATTATTATTATTATTATTATGTGAATGTTGCCAATGAGGAGGAAATACTTCTATTGTGTAAATGTTGCCAACGAGTAGGAAATACTATTGTTATGTAAATGTAACCAACGAGTAGGAAATATTATCGTGTGAGTGTTGTTGATGAGAAGAAGAATATTATTATTTCGAGAACATTGCCTACGGGTAGGAAAATAATATCGTGAAATTATTGTCTAAGAGCAGGAAAAATACTATCATAAAAATATTGCCTACGGGAAAAAAAATACTATCATAAAAATATTGCCTATGAGTAGGAAAATAAAATACTATTTCCATGGGAATGATTGATAAGATTAGCTTCGGCTAATGGCATCCAAATTGGGATGACCGAGAATAATTGATGAGATTAGTTTGACTAATAATAATATCCACGTTGAAATGACTGGGTCTCCAGGCAAAGAGTTTAACTGATATAAATGAGCATCCAATTATAAAAATTAAGAATGTCTAAAATGATTCACAATGATCACCAAAAATTGGTTTTGAAAAATTAATGAATTCCTATAAAATATGAGGATTAGGATAGATGTTAATTATATGCATGGCTTTAAATATTTAGATCTTATTTCTTATGTTTTGTATGCTCATATAAATTAATGTTGAACAGGACTTTCTTGCACCCAAGACACCTAATAATCTTCCAGGACATTACTTATACTAAAATTATGTAATATAAGCTAATTAATGGTAGTTATAGGAAAATTCATTACATGTAGAAACTTGTAAAAATAAATGGGATTTACAATGCATGTCATGTATATTATACCTGTTTTATAAAGATAATGTACTTAATTTAATTTGTATATGTATTCATCGAGAAAAACCTTTCCGCGGTTAATCTTTAACGTGCTTCTTATCCATAAATATTAATCATACAAATGTGAGTAATTAATTGTGTGTGATGGTTGATGAGATATAATAGAAAGAATAATTAGTGCGATGAATTTACGATCCAGAGGAATCGGGAATTGATATGACAAGTGTTGTATGAAAAGATGTTTATGAAGGGTTAATGTATATTGGATGATTAATGTCGACACTTGGAATGTCAAAATAAAAATAAAAATAAAAATAAAAATAAAAAGTTGCCTAATTTTTTGAAGTACCAAATCGTAGGAATTAATTATAAATGCTTACAAAATCGTCGAGCGTTACATTTATACTCCTAGGATGAGTAACAAATCGGGATTCATAAGCTTCTTTTAATACTTCATCTTTCAAAGTCTTATCCTCGGGCAAATAAATTTGCCTACCCCTAGCTATTAGCCCATTAGATAACATTTGGAATGTTTTCTCTGTACCCTGGTTTACCCTCTCCTTGATCTCCTTTACTTTTCCATCCACCTGTTGAGCCACCAAGACCTTGTCTCGAAGCATAGATTGGATCTTTAACTGAGCTAACAGTGATCCATCGGGCCCTACACTTAGCCGCAAGCCTATCTTCTTCAATTCTATTATAATTCCTTGTTCTTTTATCTCCATATCATTCACTACTGTTTTTGCCTTCCAATTTAAGACATCGGCTAGTACATTAGCCTTACCAGGATGGTAGTCAATCACAAAATCGTAATCTTTTATTAACTCTTATAGTCCGTCTTCTTTGTCACATGTTAGCTCTTTCTATGACATCAAATACTTCAAACTCTTATAGTTCGTGAAGATTTGAACTGGTGATCCATATAAATAATGTTGTCATACTCTTAAGGTAAACACCACCGCTGCAAGTTCTAGGTCATAAACTGGGTAATTCACCTTATGCAACTTTAGTTGTCTTGATGCATAAGCGATCATATACTCGTGTTGCATCAACACACATCCCAGACCCCTTTTTAAGGCATCATTATATACCCCCACCAGTGGCACCGAAAGTTGCGTCAAACCCATTTTCAAATCTAGTTTTTATGGATCATATGTGAGAGTTGTAGCAGCAGGAATGACAACAAAAGCCTCCAGTACAGATCCTAGATCAGGGAGGGTAGTCACCATAGTACAGTGTGTGAAGAGTATGAGAGAGATGGATTGTATGACTTACCGTGGCGAAGAGGATACTGAGGTTGTTGGACACTGGGCGAGGAAAGTGGAAAGTAGAAAGAGTTATAAATCAAATACAGGTGCTAGAGGAGCTACGGGTGGATTGCGTGACACAACTATTAATTGAAAGTGCCCACTCTTGGTGGGAGACCATCAAAGAGAGGAGATCGAGGGAGGTATTGAGATAGAGGGACTTTCGTGAAGATTTTGAGGAGAGGTACTACTCTTGGGAGCATAAAAGGGAGAAAAAATAAGAGTTTTTGGATTTAAGGCAGGGAGATTTGACAGTTCTGAAGTATAAGAGGAGATTCCAGAACTTAACAGCTTTTGTCTCCACTTACCTTCCTACAGAGCGTCGCAGGGTGGAGAGGTTTCGTGATGGACCGAGGCAGGAGCTGAGGATGATATTGATAGCCATGCAATTTTAGTCAGTTTGGGAATTGATACGGGTTGCTTAGGGTATAGAAAGGGTAATAAGGGATGCCCCAAAGCTAATGATCGAGTAGAGTCAAGCAACTGGAGCTAAAAGGAGAGATTTTAGATTTTTAACTAGGAGACCTTCTCTCCCAAAGAAAGGGAAGAGTGGACAATCATCAGAATAATTCCAGAAAAGAGGTAGGAGTTTCACCCTAAGAGGTAGCTTATGAGGATCTAGACAGGTTAGTAGAAGAGGATCTAGACAGGTTAGTAGAAGAGGATCCCGAGAAGGACAGGCTAGATAGAGAGTCACAATTGCTAGAGGATTTACAGAGCAAAAGGGACCAGTGTATCTATTCTGTCAAAGGTGTGAGTAGCGACACCCTGAGATTGCTCCGTGATGCCGGGGAGATGTTATATTTGTAGAGGATAAGGGCATCGATAGAAAGAATGCCTGCATGTAGGCAAAGGTTGTTACTATTATGAGAACATGAGTCATATGAAGAAGGATTGTCCCTGTAGAACTACCGAGGGAACCCATGATCAAAGGACTGAGGTTTAGAGCCAATAGCAATCAGTTACAGTCGATCGTCCTATTAGGCCTACCCAATCAGGGACGAGTGCTACTTGTGGGAGGCCTAGAATTTAGGAAAGGAGGACTCAAGGTTGGGTATATCACATGACCCACAAGGATGTGGGAGTTGTGCCTGATGTGGTGGTAGGTACTTTACAGTTAGATACAATATAAGTTTATGATTTAATTGATCCTGGAGCTAGTCATTCCTTTGTAGCTTATAGAATTGTAAATAACTTGCATGTGTTATTTAGTAAGTTGGGTGTAGGAGTGACGGTTAGTGCACCTCTAGGAGAGAATATACATATTGATGATATTTATAGAGGGGTAAAACTATATAGTGGAGGGTTAGAATTGAGGGTAGATCTTATGCCATTAGAGTTATACGATTTTGACTTGATTCTGGGCATGGATTGACTAAGTAAACATAAGGCACAAATGGATTGTTTCACCAAAACGGTGACAATCCAAGAAATAAGTGATAAAAGAATAGTGTTTAAAGGGAAAGAAAAATAATTCCAAGTTGTGTAATCTTAGTCTTGGTGGCTGGAAAGTTGCTGAAGAATGGTTGTTCTGCTTGGTTAGCCTATGTAAGAGAGCTGGAAAAGGGTAGCATAAATTTTGCTAGTATTCCTGTTGTGAGGGAGTTTCGAGATGTATTCCTAGAAGAGTTGTCTGGATTACCTCCAGTTAGAGAAATTGAAGTTTCCATATAAACTATTCCAGGAATTTCTCTTATAGTCCAATCTCCTTATAGGATGACACTTATGAAATTGGCTGAATTGAAGGTCTAGCTTTAAGAATTGTTAGATAAAGGTTCCATCTGGCGTAGTAACTCGCCCTGGGGAGCTCAGGTATTGTTTGTAAAGACAAAGGATGGCACACTTCGTTTGTGCATCGATTATCATCAATTGAATAAAGTGACGGTGAAGAACAAGTACCCACTCCCATGAATAAATGATTTGTTTGATCAGTTGAAAGGTGCTAGGGTGTTCTCTAAGATAGATTTGAGAGCTTGATACCACCAGTTGAGAATCAAGGAACAAGACATATTGAAGACGGCATTCAGAACTCATTATGGGCATTACGAGTTTTTGGTGATGCATTTTGGGTTAACCAATGCTCCGACCGTATTTATGGATTTGATGAATCAAATGTTTCGGCCTTACCTGGACAAATATATGGTGGTATTTATAGATGATATCTTGGTGTATTCAAACTCTTACTTGGAGCATGAACAACATCTAAGGGTTGTGCTACAGACTTTGAGGGAGAACCGATTATATGCAAAGCTGGATAAGTGTGAGTTCTGGCTCAAAAAAATAGTATTTTTAGGCCATGTAATTTCCGCATAAGGAATATTCGTGGATCAAATATCATAGTTCTTCGATACCAAATGTCATATGCCGACCCAACCTGTCAAATATTATCCGCTTTGGGTCTTACTGTCCTCACGGATTTGTTCTTGGTGACCATGTATGGTCCCAAAACGCGTTTAACAAGTCAGCAACTAGTACTACTAATAAGGTCAGCTACCAAATCCTCACTCCGTCGATGTGGGATATTACAATCCACCCCCCTTAGAGAGCCCGATGATCCCGTCGGCACAACTGGACAGCCAGTGAGGTCGGCTTTGATACCAAAATGTAACATCCCCATATTCAGGATTAAGCAAAAATTTCATGTCAACTGATACACAGAGTAATTAAATTATATGTGTGTGTACGCAGGTGCGCGGGGTGTTCATATTAAATTTTCCTAAAATTTTCACTAAAATTTCGGCAGAGCCTTCCCTATATCGGGAGGTCCCAAGTTATCGACATTTAACTTGTTTACACTTCTAATATTTCACATCTCATAACTCAATCACGACCTAATCGTCCTGGATCTCAATCCTACAAACATTATCGTCATCACAACCATAATATTATAACATACATTGAACAACAAATATCATTATAGAGGAATAAATGAGATAAACATGTTTACATTGACACATTCATATGAAATTCAGAGTTAAGATTATCTATTCAAGTTGAAACATTGATTATACAAATTAAGTTATATAAAAGTTATAATATTACAAAATACAAGGGTATATTCCATAAAACCTAGAATTACAAAAAGTGAACATAAGCTAGGATCTATTTATATTGTGCATGCGAGGGTCCTGAAACAAAATACATATTATTGAAACATGAATATCACAATAAATATAATAACACAAATATCCAACAATTTAAAAAGGCAAACATGCATTCATATTTTATTCACTTCTCCCTTCTAGTTTTTATTGGAAACTCTCTCTCATTCAACTACTAAAAACCGTTTTCTCTTCCATTATCAACCTCCATTCAAGATTTCATAAGATCAACAATTTAAAAAGACAAACATGCATTCATATTTTATTCACTTCTCCTTTCTAGTTTTTATTGGAAACTCCTTTTCATTCAACTACTAAAAATTGTTTCCTCTTCCATTATCAACCTCCATTCAAGATTTAATAAGATCAATCATGATTATTTCCACTTAACACATTACCGATACCACTTTTACTAGTATCATCATCACCTCGTAGGAGTCGATGCAAGGTGATCCCCTTCCCCGGGAACCTAATATACACTAAATGTATACTAGCCAATACATGGTGATCCCCTTACCCGGGATCCTAACATACACTAAATGTATGCTAGCCAATACATAATGATCCCCTTCCCCGGGATCCTAACATACATTAAATGTATGTTAGTCCACTTCTCATATTTATATTACAAAGATAATTTCATTACTTAGCAATTCACACAACAACCTTTCACCTCGAATACACATACATTCATAATACTATCCAAAATATCGACATCATTATGCAACTTTCCTCCATTCACATAATATCCAACATTCATTTATTCACATCACATCAATAACATGTTAAATTATGGAATTTAACTATAAAGTATATGTGCAGATCACCTACATGCAATAGAAGTCCTACTCATGCTTCAATGCTGCTACTATTGTACCACGTTTGTGGTCCCTCCTGCGAATCACAGGTTTATCTTATAAATTTTCCTCATTCAAGGATATGTTTTATAATAACCATATAAACAGCCAATAAGTCTTTCTTCAATCATTTCTTTATATTTTATGTTTTTCTCATTACACCAATAATATTGTCGTTCTTTGTCCAATCATAGTTATCTTTTCTTTCTTTATATTTGAATTGTTACTGTTTAAATCTTGAATTATTACTGTTTAATTGTTACTATCTAAACATTGGACTGTTACTTTCCAACTGTTACTGTCTAGACATTGGACTGTTACTGTCCAATCATTACTATCTAGACATTAGACTGTTACTCTCCAACCATTACTGTCTTGAACTGTTATTGTATTGAACCATTACTGTCTAGACATTGGACTGCTATTGTTTAGACATTGGACTGCTATTGTCCGACTGTTACTGTTCGATCTCTTCTTAGATTTTTAACTATATCTAGAGTTCAATAACTCCGTTTCAAACGAGATTAGTCTCGTTGGAAAGCTAAGACACGAGGCTACAAGTTCTCTGAAGGAAGGAGAACTCAGTTCTACCCCCAAAATAGTCAAAATTGCTCATCAATTAATCAGTCCTACTGCCCTACAGGATCTGTAATGACCCGGTCTCGGTTAGTAACCCATAACTGGAGTTCTACAGCTCCAAATTGAGCAATATCAATTTTCTTAGTTAGTCAATATCCAAAACTACAATTTCTATGAGGAACCTGTTCCTAATTCCTTCATCATCCTACCCGAAATCTCATCAAAAGTCGGGACATAAGTCTGTCCAGATTCGGCCCCTTCCATTAACACATAACATTCACAAACTACATTTTATAGGTAAATCATCATGCTTTCATGTCCCCAATCATATACAACACATGAATTAACTTAATTTTAACATCTATTACATTTTCCTCAAATCAAGTTTAAGAACTCTAATCTCTAATTCAACATCAAGGCATTAATTCATAATCGAATTTGAAACGACTTATAGGATCATGATTAGAACATTTTACCCCGTAAGAATCAAGGTTTCGATCTTCAACCAGTCGAAGATTTTCGACTCCCCCTTTTTCCTATGGATAGCCGACACTCCCCTCCCTCTTTTGTTTAAATTTTTCTTGTTAATTCCTTGCTCCTAAGTGTTTATTCTACCTATAAACTCTTAATGTTGGATATGTTCTTGAATTTTGGTATTTCTCTCTTGATTTGCAAGAATGGATACAAAAACTCCTTCTTTTATTTCCTTATGGTTGCTGTAGATTTTTGGTAAAGAAATGAGTATTTATACTCTATAATTTCTCTTATTTGCACTTAGACTCCATTTCCTTTAAGTGTATTATTTTCTTCAATTAAATTCAACCCTCAACATTATCGGGTTTATTTATAATGTCTCGAATTATTTCATCCAGAAATTTATATTAAAAAATTCTTGAATTTCTATTTTTATTTAACCATATGCATGAATTTCTTTACTTTTATTTCTTATGTAGTTAGTTTGCAATTTAAGCAATCTTTATTTTTTTCCGAGATTTACATTTCTGATTTAATAACCTGATCGGTGAATATGACGGATTAACCTTCGCGAGATCAAGCCTTTATTTGGCTTACATTTGCTATTTTTTTTATCCTTCAAGGTGTTTGATTTTTTTTTAATTTTATCTTTTCAGTACTTGAAAATTAGATTTTAATTTTTTTTAATTTTTAATTTTTAATTAAATGACTCAAATTATAAATTTAATGAGTGTTCACGTGGTGATATTATTTTTTATTTATTTATTTTTATTTCATCATAATTTTGCTTTTTGAGTTGAAAATGATTTTTTTTGGTTATTTTAATATACCTGAATCGACTTAACATTTGTTTTTCTTAATTTTTATTTTTTTTAATCGTACTCTCAAAGGAGCACAGTGTTGTAGCTATTAAAGTAATTACATTACACGTAGACGTACACCTTGTAACTATGAAAATGATAACTTCATTGACGCGGACAGCCTAACAAAATAAATTACAAGCAGTTCTCTTCTTCTTCCCTTTTCGGAAGAAATTCAACACCTTGCATAAAAATGGCGACTCATACGTCTGCTCTGTTAAGACAAGTTCAA
>Ga0325403_1005180_pt1 | contig 12262 bp, 5 predicted proteins | sample PopdelMetagenome_19_FD_205665 | JGI IMG/M metagenome (GOLD analysis project Ga0325403, IMG submission 205665) | Populus deltoides microbial communities from Bellville, Georgia, United States - Xylem-PdKOR-R4 | ecosystem: Host-associated > Plants > Phyllosphere > Stem > Wood/Secondary xylem...
TTGGGATGTGAAATAAAATTGGAAGTGTAATATGATTTTGTCGACAACTTGGGACCCCCCAGTACAGGGGAGACTCTGTCGAATTTTTTTTTAAATAATCGAAGTTAATTATGTAATTATTCGTATATATTTGTGTAGATGCGTAGAATGAAATCTACAGCATGTCGTCAGAAGACAGTTGCAGCTAGTTCTTCTAGCAGCGAAGAGGACGTGTCCTTAGGTGCTGATCACGGCGAGGAATCTACGCCAACTTGTGATGCTGCCTCTTCTAGCGCGGTTTCACAGCGCAGAAGCGGTGTGCCTTTACAGCGGGGTCAATTCACCCGCAAGTACCAGGCACAATGGAAGGATGACCTCTCAATGTAAGTTTTTTAGGTTTTAGTTTTTTTTATATATACTTATAACATAATTTATGAACAACTAATTAATATTACTAATTTTATTTAATTTTAGGTTCACAAACATTGAGGTTGCAAGGACTATAACATTGGCGTTTAAATTGTCGATGGAGATTTCATTGTTTCAATGGAGATTCCATTGTTTCAATGTGAAATAGGTTAAAAAGTAAAATATGACACATTGGCAATTGCATCCTAGATTTTGACCACCATCCTGTGATGGAAAAATTGGAAGGGGTTTCTTGGGTTGTAAATAATTTTTCAACCTATTTCACATAAAAACATATTTAAAACATTATAAAAACCTATCTAAACTACTTACCAACCTTAAAAACACCCCCAAAACACCTAAAAAACCACAATAAAAAAATTAAAATGGTACAAGATCTCCTTGTTTAGGGATGTTTAGAAAGAAAAAAAAAACTATCACCATCAAACTCTCATTGTCGAATACAACCTGTTGACACGTAGAACAACAAATCTTACTGAAAAGTGGTTACATCAATGATTTTCTCTCTCATCATCGTTTAGATGTGACTTTCTCTCTCATCTTTCAAAGTTAGAGATAGAAAAAATAAATAAAATGAATTTTTGGATAAATAAATTATTGAGAATTCGGAGTATGTATATTTTTTTCCGTTTTTATATTTGAGTCTTTTTCTTTAATGTGGTATATTTATCATAATTTCAAGCCTAATTTTATCTAATTAGGTCATAGAAAGATTCAATTGAAAAAGTAAAGTTCAAAAACATAAAAAAAAAAGTTGAGAGTATAGTAATTGTATGGATTTCTATGTAACTCTTAGCTTTAATAGTTGATTATCAAGTATAGAATATAACGTAAAAAGGCGATGCTCAATTGATGTTTGTGCATTTTAAAGTAGGGAAAAAATCCATGACTTGATATCATAGAAAAAATTGAAAAAAATAACAATAGCCAATTCCCAAGAATTTAAACATAGAAGGATGATATCATAGAAAAAAATCAATGAACAAAAAAAAATCTAAAAAAACAAAGAACCAGTAAAATTTGGTAAAGTCATCAAAACTCATGAGTGATATAATGCCAACGAGAAAACCAAATACAAGACAAAACAAGAAAAAAAAAAGAGCTTAATTTTAAAGGACAATACCTAAAAAAATACTAAAGTCACTCAACTAAACCTGTTGTTTAGATCATTAGATGGAGATAAATTGATTAAAAGGAAACAAAATAAAATAAAAAGTTTATTTATCAAAATGAACAACTTTGGAGGATGTAATTAGAAAAAAAAATAATATCAACTTATGTTGATTTTCCAAACCATCACCATAGCTAGTGGTGAAACTGGATGCACCCTATCTAAAAAGCCACTATTTTAAATCTCGATTCGACATGAGGTTTAGGTTGGGCTGGGTTTCAAAAGAAATTGAGGGAGAATTGACGAGGTGTGAAACAGTAAAAATTTAACCCGTAATAAAGTTAACCCTAGGCAAACCTTGTCAAAATCGAGTCAAAACGCATTAATTATTTTTTTTTAAATAACATCATTTTAATTTTTTTGTAAATAAAAAGATTTGGTTGACTAGGGTTAACACGAGTCAACCCACCTGTACTTGCCCTAGACCGACTCTCAGGTTAGATTTAAAAACTATGGGAAACACCATGAAGACCATATCCAAATAAATCAAATGTCGAATAATAAAATTAAAAAATCAATTATATAAAAGGAAAAAAAAATAAAAATTAAGAGAACAAAGACCTAATTTGAGAAAATAAAAAAATAAGAGGGCAACCTAAAGTTTTGAATTAAAGAGCAAAATTGAAAAGAAAAACCAAATTAATAAAAGAATCCAAAACAAAAAAAAATAAAAACCATGAGAATAAAGATGAAATTTGAAAAAACAAAAAAAAATTCAAGATTATAGATCTAAGGATGAAATTGAAAACAATTTAAAATTTGATAAAAGATATAAGAATCAAAATTAGAAATCAAAACATTGAGGGTAAACCTTAAATATCATCAAATTTTGAATTGAAGGGAAAAGTTGAAAATAAAAATCAAATTCACAAAAGAATTCAAAATAAAAATAAAAATCAAGAGAATAAGAATCAAATTTGAAAAAATAAAATAAAAATCAAGATTAGAGATCCAATGATGAAACTGAAAATATATTAAATTTTAATAAAAGGGTTAAGAATCAAAAATAAAAAATAAAAAATTAAGAGTTAAACCTGAAATGTTATAAAATAAGACAAATATAATTTTTTTAATGGCCAGCACGAAACTTAAAAAGAGAGGAAGAGATAAAAGGAAGAAAGAAAAAAAAGGGGCAAATAATGAGAAACCATTACAGTAACCATCACATGTGCTAGCCCATATGGAAGAGGATGTCGTGTAGCTTCCAACATTGTAGAGGAAGTTGGTGTTCCTTCATAGGACGACGACCCGCACGCCACTTGAAAAGCGCGGGCCACCCCACACAATAATTTCGCCAACAATTTTTTTTTAATAATTTTTTTAAAAAAAAACTACATTTACGTTACCCAACTTATTAACAACAAAAAAAAAATCATGGGAAATAACATATACACCGATGCAAGGCTTAGAAAATTCGATTTTAGGAAAATTTAGTCAATTCAATTTTTTAAATAAAATAAAAAACCAAAAATTTCTTTTAATACTAATTAAATGAAAATAACTTTTAAGGGTGGTTTAGTAATTTTAATGTGCAATAAGAATATAAGATGGCCAGAATGTCCCTTATAAAATTGGTAATGATATTTGTATCTTAAGAAAAAAACCGAATTACCCTCCTCACCAAGCTAAATGTTTTTATGTTGTAGGGATAAATCGGTAAATTTAATGTAAGAATCCACAACAAATTTTGAGTATCTGCGCAAGGTTTTACTTAGTTTTTTATTAATTAATTTCCGGCTCACTCGTGAAAATTCTTCAAAATACATAAATAGACTGAGCTGAGCTGTAACCTAAAAATCTTTTTGTAGCTATATTTGCCCCAGCTGCCACCAATTTCCTGGCTCCATGGTTGCATGCGCATAACTTTTTCTGCTAACTAGCTAGACAAGACTTCGGACTCCAACTTGCTAGTAACTTTGCACCCCATTAATCCTGCTGCAGCAAATATCCTCTCTTTTTTTTCCCATATTGAATGATACAACAAGGACCTCAGGAAGAAAGAACCAACTAAACAAATTATCACTGGCCTTTGCAAAAGTTTTAGCAAATTCTTCAAGCTGGTGATCATGGCGGCGTGATTACTATGTGCGATGCTCAACAAATTAGGCCCCATTTTGCAAGCTTTACATGCCAAAGAATATTTCCCGATATTATTCTGGACCATCAGCTAGGCAAGGTACTCCCTTGCATGGTTGGAATATGCTTTCTAATTGAATATTGATCATTGAAATCTTCTTCGTTCTAGGCCTCTGTTGAGGTCCATGATACTACTACAACAGCTGGTGGAAACCCTAGCTCCTGTAGTCGGAGGCTATTGTGCCTATATAACTATATATTGGTCACAGCAAACTTGGCACTCCTAAGCTAGCTCTTTCATTCAATAATTGCCATGGGGTGCTCTCATGGCAATCATTTGGACACGCGCGTTTTGGTGTTTCCATGGAGTCTACAAGCAAGAAAAAGGTTTTTGATGTTTCAAATACATTTTCCCTAATGAGAAGTATATATATATATAGGTGTACAATGATATATATATATATATATATATATATATAGCGAGTTTAACTACTTTTTGATCTAGTGATGGTTTAATTATAATACATCAAGCCTCAAATACAGTCATTTCATATATATAATGTCACATAGTTGACATTTGTTTGAAATTCTCAAAAATGATTAGCTATAATAATATATATGATTCACGGCAAAAACACCGTACACATATACTCATTTCATTACTCTCTAGAATAGTGTAATCAAGGTCATCTTGGTTTTTTAATTCAGTTAAACATTAACTAATAAAAAAAATATTGATGGTGTGTGGGAAGCATCCATGCACTTTGGATGGTGCGTGTGGCTCCTTCTTGTGGCATAAAATGCTTGCTTGCCATGTATTTGAATGCGTTGTCACGTTTTTTTCTCCTGGTGAATCTCATATCGGAAGTGGCGGGGTAGTTTGTCACCTATCGACCATTCTTTTTCTTCTTTTTTTTTTTTTTCTATCCTACACTAAAAAATAAAAGTTGATCCACTTTGTTGTTGATATTTCAACTCTAGTCCTTATTCATTTGGATTCTAATTTTTATTATTGCCTATTTGTTAAAGCTTTATTTGCTTTCAATTTAATCCTAAAATTCTTATTTTTCATATATAATTTTTTAAATGTGGTCATTCTTTGATTTATAATTTTTTTTCCTTGGTCTTTTTGTAAAAGTTTTGATACTTTTCAATTTCATCTGCGATCATAGTTTATGGTGCTATGTTTTTACAGGTTAACCCAGGTGTTATTGACTTTTTTAATTGCAACTTTTTATTTTAGAACCTTTTGTGTAATTGATTTTTTTTTATTTAATCCTTCACACTTAATTTGTTGAGGATTGGATTTTGATTTTTTTCATGTATGATATTTTCGGTTTAATTACTCGGGTTATGGTTTGAAAAGTTAATGTAGATCGACATTCTTTTTTTAGATTATTTTTTTATCTTATTGTTCGACATTAATTTTGTTTTTTTTTTAAAAATAGTTTTGCAGTTTTTTTAATTTCTTTTCTAGCAAATTATATTGAGCTCATAACTTGAACCACGAGTTTTACATGTTAACCCAAGTTGACTCGACTTTTATTACCAAAATTACATGTTTATCACATTATCTCGAAATTACTCGATCTAGTTTTTTTTTGTTTCTTTTTTATCCAACTACATACTTTCAAAGTTTTCTTTTTAAATTATCATGGTCTTTTTTTTAGTTTATTTACTATCATTATTAATTTTTTTATCATCTAATTAAAATAATATTTAACTTAGTAAACCTGAATTATTTATTTCTTTGAAACTTAATTGCAACACCTGATGTCATTCTTTACGCAAAAAAATACAAATCCCCATATCATAGCGAGGGTCATGTTTAGTGGAAAGTGGAAACTATGACTTGATGTAACTTCCTCTACCACATCAAAATTAAATTCAATCAAATGATCAATAAAAACATATTACAAGACAATAAGTCACTGTTCAATTGAAACAATGGTGTAAAACATACTCAAAAAATCTTGGTTGTCCCATCAAAGATCTAGTTACAATTATATGTAATTTTATTTTTTTAAAAAGTACATGAAGTTATTTACTAATGAGATTTATAAAATCGTACATTATTTCCTATTGAAGTGATTAATTAGTTTTAATCTTTGTATATTAGCATAATTAATCTCACATGAAATAAATATTTAGAAAAATAATATAAAAATTTAAAAATAACTCACTCACTATAAAATTTAAATCTTTAAATATAATCTATACTCAGTTATATTTAATATGGTAATGAAGTTATTAAAATCTAACAACCTAATAAAGAATATAAAACTCAATCTATATAACAAAACTTAAAAAGTAAATTGCAAGTATGAAGAAGTTTTAAAATGATTAATCCCATTTTGTAACATTTTAAGTCCAAAATGGATCGTCTTTTTTTTTTAATTTTTAAATTGAATATATCCTTAATTATTAAATTCAATATTGTTTATGCATACAAAGAGTAATATTCAATTATTAAATTCAATATTATTTAAAATCTAACAACCTAATAAAGAATATAAAACTCAATCTATATAACAAAACTTAAAAAGTAAATTGCAAGTATGAAGAAGTTTTAAAATGATTAATCTCATTTTTTAACATTTTAAGTCCAAAATGGATCGTCTTTTTTTTAAAATTTTTAAATTGAATATATCCTTAATTATTAAATTCAATATTGTTTATGCATACAAAGAGTAATATTCAATTATTAAATTCAATATTTTTTATGCATACGAAGAGTAATATTCAATATTGTTTCTTGTAAATTTTTTAATAATTAGAGGAACATTTGATTGATTTCCTTAAATACACCACATGTTTATATGATAACGCATTTTTAAAATTGTTCAAGGAAAGAATTTAATTTTAGTTGACATATATATTACAAATAATTTCAAGAATATATATATATATATATATATATATATATATATATATATATAGCATGTAGTCAATTAATTGGTTACTTGTAATATTATTATATTCATATAAATACATATTTATTATTAATAAAAAATTAATTTATTTTTAATATTCATATATATTATATTAATGAATCTAGAGTAAAGATGAAGTTTATGAGACAAAAATACTTCACAAAAAAAAAATTATAAATTTTTTATAGTTATGAGATTCATATTATATCGAAGCATTATTTCTAAAATGTTCCTAGTTGATGCTCTCTTAAATACTGAACATTCATTAGAGCCATAAAGACTAATACATATTATGTTCTTTCTTTTATGAAAGAAAGTAGTTATTCTCATAAACTATGGTATACAAGTACACTGAATTGACCCGCATAAGAATTTCATATGGAAAGATCATATAAGTTTATGAAAAAGGCTCATGTGACGGTTGTGTAAGTAATCCTTAGACTTGAGATCACTAAGTCATCTTATATAAAGAATGTTATGCTTTGATCATATTACATGTTATCTTAATGGAGGTAACGAAAGGGAAACCATTGGGTATAATATGAATTATATAAAGGTATTTGAGTAATCAAGAGATAATTCATCATCCTAGGTGAATTAGAAAAAAAAAATGTTTTATTTGTTCTCAAATAGTATTGATTGAGAAATCATTGGCAAAGATGAAATGAGATTTGAAAAGAGTTTTAAATCTTATTCAAACGATCAGTGACTACTATGTAGAGAACAAACATGATTTAACATAGCAGACATACTTCATGCTTTGTTAAATTTCATGCTTTGTTAAATCAGAGTATTATTGATGAAATGATATTAATCACACTGAGAAACTAGTCACTAAAATGTTAAGTCAAACCACTAATAACTTTTCTAATATTTAAGGGATCATGACACGTTACTAAACGATGCATCTAATCTTTAAATATAAATTAATCAATTGTTTAATTGATAATAAAATAAATTTTTTAATTTACTTAATTATATTTAATTAGAATTATAATTTATATTTGAGTCAACATATTACGAATTTAATAGGTCACACACATTAAGAACCAATAGTCAGAAATTAAATTGAGATGATTTAGTTAGGTATGACTTGAGTAAAATATATTTTAGAAATTAAGAACTACAATATAATTAATACAGAGATTATATTTTTAGATTTAAGAAAATCAAGTAAAGACTTGATTGAGTTATTTTCTAAAATTATTATAAATTAATATATGGATATTATTGAGTGAGAAAATTGATATTTTATTAATTTACAAGTTTTTTAGATTTCCTTATAAATAGTAATGTATGCATCTTATTTTTTATAGGTTGTCTGATATACTGAAAAACTACCAAAACACAAAATTAGAGTTACCATTCTAGGTATAGCAATCCCTCTCTCCTAATTAGCGATTTAAAAGATTTCTTATGGGTGGTTCATATGGATTACCGTTGGAGGCTATATAATTGGATAACATGTGGCTTGCAACAACCCAATCTTTAAAGAATTATTCAGAACCAAAAAAGATCAGATCTTTAGGCAATAAATCCTTAAACAATTCTAAATCTGTCTAATAAGATCATAGGAACTCCTAAATAATTTCGTTTCATGGTTTTCACTGCGTGTATGATAGTTGAGAATCCAACACATTATTTTTTACCAAAAAAAACATAGTTTTGTGATTATATAAGATATGTTTGTAACTATATAGTGAGATACTACAAGATTGGCCTCTGAACCCATTACCTTTTATTAGTGCTTTTTAAAATTATTTTTTTCTTAAAAATATATCAAAATAATTTTTTTATATATTTTTTGTTTTTGACATCAACACATCCAAACCATAAAAATACTAAAAAAAACATTAATTCAATGTTTTTTAAAACCAAACGCACTTTAAAACACAAAAACAAACAGTAAAGAATGATTCGTGGCCATTTATAAAATAAGGACTTCTCTTTTATTTTCTTTTATTGAAACTTAGAAATACTGTACAGATTTAATTGGATTGTAAGTGGAAGCAAACAAAACCTAAGACCTAATACATAACACCTAGATTACTACATAACAAACAGAGGTAAAGAACCCATTGTTCTCATTTCTTCACGTCTTTTTGCCTTGTACTTTGCTTCACCACGTGTGTTTTATTCCAGTATTTACTACCTTTCTTCTTATTAATATTACTAGTATTGATATAAAAAAAAATACTTTGCCTAAAATTAATTAAAGTAGTTATCAATTTTATATTTTAGTGAAATATAACTCAATCAAATAATAAAAAAAGGATACAAGTTCAATGCATCTTTTCATCTAAATAAGTCATTTAACATAGAAGAGGAATTAAGAATTTTGTTTTCTTGTTTTCAAGCATTTTATAAAAAAATTATCTTTTTATACATTTGTAAAAACTATTTTCTTGTTTTTAAGCCTACATGTCTTGACCCAAGGATCATAACCTATGAAAAAACTCATTTTTCATGTGAAGTTTTTTTCACGACTTCATCAGTGGCCATGAGAAGTGAATAAAAAGTCAAGTATGCCCTTTCATTACTCACCAAATCTCTTTTCATGGCTAACAAAACTCCAAAATAAAATAGAGTAATTAATTCTTTTCCACATGGACTTCAGCTCCTTGGGACATCCAATAACTCACTCATCAAGTCAAAGTGTTCAATTATGTTTTTTTGGCCATACAGGAATAAATTTGTACTATTTAGTTCCATCAATAAAAAAAAATTCAACACATAACTCCATTATGTGCATCAAATGCAAAAGGCAACTCTAATTTAAAGAAGGAATGGGATAAAATGACATGCAAAATATACACGATACTTCCACTCTTCGAAGAAGTCATTCTCACTATAAAGAGCGCTTCTCTACAAATTTTAGCTATGAGCATGACTATCTCTATCAACCCTCCTTTGACTCTCACTTGCTTGCTTTCAAACAAGAAAACAAATACCTAGACGCGAGACTACACCAGCTCCTGAACACCATTCCCATTATATGAGAGAATCTCCACTTTGTCACAAAGTGTTACACACTTATTTAACAAAGGATCGTGTCACCATGAAGTCCAATATAGACAAATATAATGGCCTTACAGATCCTACAAAGCACATACAAAATATAAGAAGCATTCTAGAGCTTGCGATACAAAGAGATGCTATATTCAAGATTTTCCCTGTAACTTTTCACGTATCTGCTAAGTTGTGGTATCATAGCCTTGAACTTTGCTATTTATTCGGCCTTCATGATATTTGCGTGAAGCTCATCCTTGTTTTAGTACTAGCATTCCATCTAAAAAAGCATGACTGAGTTCTTTGCCATTACACAATGAAAAGATAAAATACCAAAGCTTGTTTCCAGATATTCAATGAAGAAATGCTCAACGTGGTGAATCTATTTGAACCCGTCTCTACTGAAGCATTAATTAGTGGAGTCTATAACTACTTATTATGGTAATGACTATATATGTTTCATGACAAGACTTTTCTCAATATGAAGCAACTAATGGATAACCATAGCTTAAAAAATGAATGTTAATAAACACATTTATGATTATATGACATTTTCCAATCTTTTAGCTACACCTCTCACCACCACACATGTGAAGGTGTTAGCCACAATAAAAGAAAACGACTTCATACAATATCCACCTCATATAAAATGTGGCTCAAATACAAGGAACCCTAACAAGTTATGTTTGTTTCACCATACTAAGAAATGTCATGCCCTAAAAAAAAAACCTAACAAATAGAAAGTTATGTGTCTTTCATCATTTGTGGCCACTACCCAACGTTATGCATTGCCACCAACCATGCCATACCATTTCCAAGGCCTAAACAACCAATTTTTTCATCATTATCCCACCTTTTTCAAACACAATGACTAATACACATAAAATGAAAATTTTTGAGTTACAAGGAGTATGTGGCGCCGCACATCGCCTATACACACAAAATTTTTATGCTTGTACTTACAGTTGGGGTTAGCATTTTTTACCCAATTCAGTTTTAAGATAAAAACAACCAAGCCTTATATTTATTTTAAATTTCAGAACAAAAGCAAACCAGAAACTGGTTCAAACCGATAAGTTTCAGTTTGGTTTGGTTTAAAAAAACAAATATTAGATAAACCTAATTTCCATGAAAGTCTCCTTACTAATTCATCAAGTACATCCACAACAAAATCGCAATCATTATAGAAAATAGTTTTTCAATCAACTCTGCATTAACTCATAAAGAATCCAAACTTACAATATGATATGAACATAGCATGCATGCATAAAAACCAAAAAAAGATTGAAACAAAAGAAACTCAATGAGAAAAGGAGGGAAATTCAACATAATACACCAGTCTTGAATGTTTAAATGAGAAAAGTTGCAATAAATACTATTATGTTTTCAAACATTGTTGCCTTTAACCATTGATTTAGTACCTGTACATATTCCTAATAAATTAAAGTTATGTCCACCAATCATGTCTCTCTTTCTTTCTGCCTCTATTATTGACATAGAAAGAAAAACATGGAGAAAGTCGAAGTAAAAAGGACAGTAATTAGATTGATGGATGAAAGTGGAGAAGAAATAAAAAAATATAAAGAAGAGAGAAATTGAACTGTGAAAAAGGAGAGAAGTTAGAGAAAAAAATGAGAGAAACCAAAGACAGAGAAATTTTAGGGAGAAGAGAAAAAAAAAAAGAGCGACTCATCCAAAGAGAAAGGGCAAATGATAAGGGGAAGGGGGCATGCGGCGAGAGTGAATTTTAGAGTTAGAGGCTTGCAATTTTCTATTTATATCCCTTTGAACAATGTGTTTAATTTTTTTGGTTGAAGTGATTCGATTCAATCAGTTTTAAGGCTTCTAAAATTGAAATTGAATTGGACCAAGTTTTTTTTGGGTTTTTTAATTTATTTTTTTCTTAGTTTGGTTTTTTTATTAATGTTTTTTTATTGGTTTAATCAGTTTTTTGGTTTTTTCTCTCACTTCTAACTAAAAGATTCTTTGCAAGCACAAAATCTTATGAAGTTGACACCATATTTTCTAGTCAATGGTTGTCAGTCACCACGTCTTATCCAATCAGATGTTTTTTTCTTGACAAGATGCTATTTATAATCAATATATCACTAACATTTATCAACTACTTAACCAATAACGTGTCAAACATTACATTCGATAATGAGCACTATCGTTTTCATCAATTAATATTAACATAAATCTGGAGGTTAGCTGATGTGATCAAGGTTTATAAATACCTTGGTCATCAGGTAAACAAAACATGTTATAATTTTCTCAAATTCTACATTTGTATTTTCATATAATTATTATATGGTTAATAAGAATTTCATATAAGTAATAATCGTTAAATGTGTTATTTGATTAGATGGTATTTAGGTCATGGTATCATATCATAGAGGCTATTAACCTATAACAATCAATTATTATTTTTTTCAATGTATGCTTTCACGAATACTTATTTATCATATTAGTTTCTAATTTTAATATAGTTATTATATCCCTATATTATTGGTTAATATAAGGTTGTTTAAAGCATTTTTAAAGTTTAGATATTCATAATATAATGTCAAGAAACTACTTTAATTTCTTTTATATAATGATAAAATTATTCTCAAATTATTTATATTAAAAATATAAAGCTATTAAAAAAAATGAATGATCCTAA
>Ga0325403_1005181_pt1 | contig 12260 bp, 9 predicted proteins | sample PopdelMetagenome_19_FD_205665 | JGI IMG/M metagenome (GOLD analysis project Ga0325403, IMG submission 205665) | Populus deltoides microbial communities from Bellville, Georgia, United States - Xylem-PdKOR-R4 | ecosystem: Host-associated > Plants > Phyllosphere > Stem > Wood/Secondary xylem...
AATACTTTAAAAAATAATAATTATCACACTCTTACACACCCACGAACATTTGCTAATGGTTGAATTTGATTTCAATTACCTTATTACATAATATAATGATCGATTCATACACATAATGTGTTTTTTTCGAAGAGAAATTAGAGTTCCATGTTTTATAATTAATGTTTCGATTTCTATTTACAATTCTCTTATCAATACATATAAAGAGAATAAAAAAATTGTTGGAAACACAGGAGAAACTACTTCCTGTAATGGGCTAGAAATGCTTTTGGTTGTCTACCAAAACCTCCAATCTCTATATTCAAATAAATTAAAGCGTCTTATTTTGAATGAATAGATATAACAATTTTAAACCTCATTATCATTTTTCTCCAGTCTTATTTTGTGGTATTAAATAGTGAAAAATATGCTATATAGTTCATGCCAGACAATGTCTATCAACATTTTAAGTTTGGTACAAATTTGCGTCGCCTAATAAATCATAGAATCACCTGGTTGAAACAAAAGTCTCAAACGACAGGTTGAGTATAATACATCAGATAAGAGGGGAGGTTGCAGAAAAACAAATAAAAATGGAGGTACAGGTGCAAATGCAAACAAAACTGCAGGGGCCAAATCAAGTCCATGCTGATAAGCTGAGCAGAAGGTTGTGCTAAAGGCTACCATCATGCTTATCATAGAGATGAAAAGCGTAGAGAGGCCGATCATCAGGATATATAGCAAAAACCTTAAATGCACTTCTCTTTAGATATATAGGAGTTCCTTTATGGTTATCATTGCCCCCAGGTAAGCTAAGGGCTGCGGCAAAGACTACAGAAAACAAGGTTTTTATAGAGCAGGAATAGAATGCTTTCTTCTCTTGATGTTTGCTCTCAAATCTTGTTCGGGAAACTGCAGCATAATTTAATATGCTTGAAGTTCTTTGAAACTTTTTAGATGATATATACACCATACCAAGTGCTCCTATATAGTTTCTAGTACTTGATTAATTGAAGCTTATATATAGTACAGTTAAAAACTTGGTTGTCCCCTACTCTTTCCATTTTTACTTCTTTACTTGATTTCTTACAGTAAGGATGACACATTAATACTGTATTTATTACATATTGGATTTATATTATTGCATCAGCAGATGGATTTTTTTTATATCTTTGTGAAACATAAAGCAAATGAATAAGATTTTTCAAGGAAATCCCCCCAAGATCAGTTAAACTACCTGAATTTGCTGAAATTTAAAAAACAAAGATTCTTAGAACAATATATAGCAAGCTCTTAGGATTGAAGTTCTCAATGTATATGTTAATTGATATGAATTGTGGAATGAAACTTTTAACTGGTTTAATCAAACCTAGAAAATATTTCAAGGGGAATAGTAAGAAAATGGAGATTGATTTTTGATAAAGTGGTATGTACCTTGAACCACACTAACTCTCGTTGCATTTGCAGAGCGGCACCAGAACCATATTCAGTCGATTCTGATCCGGTAATTTTGCCACTAGATGCAACATGTTGTTACCCATATGATCTTTATATGCTGTTATCACATCCTTCATTGATCCTAATTCATATATCAGATTGAATATACTAGCATGTCGATGCAGTACTGCTATATGAAACATGCTTTGTTTTTCTTCATCTGTTTCCCATATTAAATCAGGATAAGAAGAGATTAGTTCAGCCAAGAATTGAAAATTCCCTGCTTTTGCTGCATCAAATAATAAGTGTAGGTTCCCTGATTGTAGCCTTCAGGTCATCTCGTTTTAGGACTTCCTTCCAAAGGCGTTTGACTAATTGAAAAGCTTGAGATTGCGTCATAGTTGTGTTCTGTGAGGTCTTCATACCTGGGACTAAAACAGAAAGCAGAATAAGCTTTTCACAGTGTGAATAATGGAAGCTGTAGTCTTTTTCTGCGTGATAACAACAATAACAGCAACAAAATCAGTGGTTATATTGTTGTAGGAGTGCTGGTAATTTACTTGGTGTTCCCTTTTATTCTTTATGTTTTACAAAGCCCTGTAGGCAAAATGAGCTGCCCCTTTTATGCTATGAAGTTTGTCTTTTAGTATAGCTTGCATATTGTAAACATTTATTGCCTTGACATATTCCAAAAACTCTATATAAAAATCACCCTCTAATACCCCTAGCAAGTTGTGCTTGTATTTGTTTCTTTTAGTTCTTGTTTCTTTTTTCTATTAGCTTCTCTACACAGTTCACTTATTTCCATGGACAGAACTTTTTCTAGCAAGTTGTGCATATATTTGACGACTCTTGAACCATGTCGATACGTTTTTGCTAGTTGGTGAAGCTCCCCACCAACTATTTTAAGTTGAATTCTTATTGCATATTTTTCTTTCACTTGCACATGTACGAGTTTTCTATGTAAATCCTTAGATAACGATATAGTTTAGAATGCTGTTTTTCTGCACTTACCAATATATTTCCTGCTTACCAAATCTTATGTGATGTTGGCTGCATTTCTAAGCTGTTAAATTTCTGCTTTGGATTGTGGTTTCTATATGATCCAAGGACCAAACTCGCTCTTTACTCATAAGTAATCGGATTAAGTTTTGGTCTTGCAGACTCGAGTTTAAATTGTATTTGTTGGCATATTACAGGTGTATTTGTTGGCATATTACAGGTATGTTACACAACTTTCTCATCCGGGAAATACGTAATTACTGTGCATCTGTGAGTAATGTTATTCCAAGTGCATATTTGCCTTTTCATTTTGATCTATGCTGTGCTTTCATGCCAGATATGTAATTTAGAAATCACAACAAGTTATGCTATGCTATAATGCAAAAAGTTATAGAGCTGAACTTGTTGGCCTATCATAATTTGCTTGACAAAGCATATGATTATGATTGTGTCTCATGTAATTGATCATCTCCACTTGTATCTGTCCTAGCATGCACACTTGAAAATGCTTGCCATAAAAATGACAATAGCACTTGCAGCGAAGTAGATGACAGGAAGGCTGCCTCAGTGGAGTTGAAGTCCCAACCTCATTCTCCAGGGTCAGTTTCTCTCGTGGGACAATTGTTTCTGTATCTGCCCCGGTGATCTCAGAAATATCCTGTTCTTGTGGCGCAACAGGTAAATGGACATCTATTTCTTCCATTTCAATTAGATGCTCTTCTATTGCTTTAGCGCCTGCTTGGATACCTCCATTTCTTCTGGAAGGCACACGCACGTACCAATCTCTTATTTTATTCCTTGAAACGAGACTCTGTATTTATTTATTTCTTAGGTAACAGAGGAGAACTGCAGTTGTTTATGTACATTGTTAATGCTGACAGTTGTTTTTTTTTCTTTTTTGAACAGCAGTTGGTTATATGTAGTTAAGCTTTTGCTTTATGTGGTTGTCTTATAGCAGGATTTGTCCCCTCCAAAATTTGCTTTCGGAACTGATCTCTTCATTCATCCAGGCAAAGCCATAAACTCCCTCAGTTCTCCTCAAATATCCATGGATGCTGATTGCTGGTATTTAAGAAACCTCATTTATGAAAACACTTGCAATCAAGGATTCTGTCGGCATGCAATGCAACTACGAGAGACCGAAGGATATTTCAATTGATTCACTGTGACTTTTCTCCTCAGTCATTGAGCTGCACTGGTGAGTTTGTGTTGATAGTAGCATTTTTTTTTATTGGGCTGGGCGGTTGTTTCTTATTAGACATGTGCGAATGGGAGCGCTTCCTGTCAGCTTCATGGAAGGTGATGATGAAAAGTAAAATCCTTTGTAGAGTTCTCCATTTGAGTGTAGAGAATCCCACATCATTAACGATGAAAAGTTTGAGGTGTTTATATAAAAAGATAGACATGCAATCCAATGGTCTAAGCTTTTGGACTGCAGCGGTGTTCATCATCAATACCTTCAAGTTCTCTCGTGCAAGCTCAGTGCATATCTCCCCAGCAATCCTTGAAACAGAAGATTTGAATTGTAACATCTTTTAGGTGCGTGGTTGGAATTGATTCCAAATGTAGGATTTTTGTTTTTGTAATTTCTAACAAAAAAAACAAAAAAATCTATCTATCTGGACCCTTTCAATGAGAGTCAAAAACTTATAATACATATTACTGATGATTTCATTTTCTGGAATTGGAACCGTATCGTTGGTGATGATATTGAAGGAGTGAGAGCAGCGCTTTGTATCTTTGACAAATGAAAACGAAGTAAGAAAATTTATTTTCCATTCTAAAGAAATTATTTAAATTTTATTAATTGATTTATTTATTTTCCGACCTTGATTTACACAAGATTTAATTATTTAACACTCCTACAAGTGTAATGCATGATCTATTTACTTCTTTAAATTAAAAAAAAAATAAGAAGAAGAAGACATGACGAACACCTACCATTATCAAGTGATCCAAGCAATGCTGTGTTTGGGCATCAAATCAGATTTTATTTTTGGAAGAACAATGATGCTCATCACAAATGGAACAACATTGCAACAAGGGAGGGGCAACTGATCAAACAACATTAAAATAGGAGATCAGGAGGAAAGGTAAGAGTAGAGTAACCGAATAGAAAAGGCTGCAACTTGGGAAAGCAGTCCTCAATAAATGGATGCCATCACCAGGGAGAAAAATTATTCTCACAAGTCCAGGCTCCCAATAAACACAGTACTTGCAAGGATTCTTGCGCGCACATCTCGAAAACCACGGTCACCTTGAAAAAGCGAACAGCAACCGATCCAAGTCACTGTCTTCGATAACAAGCAAACAGAACAAACGTTAACTTTACTAACTGCTAGTTCAACCCTGAATTCCATGCAGAAATAAGAACAGCTGTTAATGGATTGGATTTTCCTAACATTAGATATGAAACAAATATATATTCAAAACCTCAACAACTAATGGCATATTTATCCAATTTGGAGAGCAAAGCTACTAAAATCATGAGTTTTTTGAAAGTCGAGCGAGTAAGAATTATAAGGTGATTTCTTTTCTGCTCTGCATTCAGCAATCCAATGGACTTTTGACTGTACAATGGAGAACTTAACCTCTTTTTTATTTCAAGGATAAGAAAAAATTTATGCTTCTCGTCTGACTTTTTTTAAAAAAATACCTAATAGCTGGTTTTCTTTCTTCTTTCTTTTTTTGTGCATATGCCAAATAAGACTTACTGTACAATGAAGAAAATTGTCTACATGCCTCTAAGCAGTCACTCCATGTTTCAATGTTACATCTCACTCCTGCATGTGATATTGTATGAAGGATTTTTCAAAGTTACTAGAATTACAGGTTTAAGATAAGGGGATTGTGTTTCTCATATATGTCTTACAGCAGAAGAGGTTCAAAATATGAATATTCATGTCAAGCATGTGCTAGAATGATGTGTATCAACCCTGATATCAAAAGGATGGGCAGGGAAATAGATTTGAAGATTCAAGGCAAGAACAGAAATAGCGGACACACACATCAGCAGTGCACTGAAAACATGAACAAAAGAAAAAAATCAACGGTGCTGGAGGATTGAATTTTGATTACCAACATGCGTGCACACACATAAAAGTGACCGAAGAGCATGAGATTGGATCATGTTGGTCATGCATACGTTCCTCTAGGGCCTTTACTCTTCTTATATCAGTTGCACCAGAAGCCTAGATTATCATTTAATTAGGAAGTTGGATAAACCTATGGATTCATATCAATTTAAAATCATTCAAAATATGGAAAGAAAGACAGCCCACAAAGTGCCCTTTTTTGATAAATATGGGGTGTCTCCTTGAAACAAGAAGTTCCAAAGCATCCATTATCTAGACTAAGTTTTGAATACACTCCTATTTGAAGCATAGCCCAGGCAAATCAACATGCCCTGGCACCCCAGCATTATATACCGCAAGCATCAAGAAAGATCCATTTCTCAAACAATAGAAAATTATCACAAATAACAAAACAATTGAATTGAGACATTGCTTGTTCCTCACCTTCTTTTGCCGGTATGTCCATTTTATGCGTGCGAAACTATCAAGGGTTCTTTGGACTCTTGTACGGATTTCTTCTTATAGTGAAGGTATAACATCAACTGTATAATTCCCAAAATGGTACCAATGCCATTTGGAACCTGAAGTTCAAATGAAATCAAACTTGTTAGTGGGTAAACTTACCCAAGATAATATATATATATATATATAAATTCATTCATATACAACTACATAGTTATGAAAACACTCTCATAAATTTATGTTACATAAAGAGGGACATTATCGTTGGAATTTATGGCTTAAACTAAATAATGACGTGGCTTGAATTGATTTGTCGATTTAATTAAGTAAATTGAGTTACAATACATTTCTCCACAACCAAGAAAACCCTACGATTTGGACTTTGGCTTGACAATTGTTTCCTGGTTGGATATGGACTTGTGTAACCTGACTTTGATGTATATATACACACATATGTATGTTGCATAAATTTTAGAGGGAGGATAGCCGAAACTTCTTGTGGCCATCACCTTTGTTTGTGATTTTGCCATCAACAGAATTAGTGTAGTATTTTCTTGTGAGTGATTTCTTGGATGTAATTGGGTTTTTGGTTAATGTGGTTAAGTGTGTGCTTGATTAATGATTGTAATCCCCAAATATTTGATAGTGAAGTTTTGTAGAGTAGGCTTTTCAAACCACATTATATTTGAAGTCCCTTTTATTTTGTGTTATTGTTTGGTTTGCTTAGGTGTTTGCACAATAAGCGGTATCAAATTCTGGTTGATTGAAGACTTAAGCGGTATCAAATTGTTTGGTTTGCTTAAGTGTTTGCACAATAAGCGGTATCAAATTCTGGTTGATTGAAGACTTAAGCAAATCAAATGAAGATGATGAGGACACAAATTGGCATAATGAAATTTGAGATCAAATTGTTTGATGGGAAAAACAATTTCGTTCTTTGGCAAAGCACAATAAAGGATGTTTTAACAACTTAAGGACTTGATATTGTTGTCGAAGAGACTAAACCTAAACAACTGAAGGATGTTTATTGAAACTTAATTTAGAAGAAAGCAGTGAGTTAGATTCAATTGGCTTTGGCTTCAAAGGTTAAGTACAATGTCCTAGGCGAGTCGACACCTAGAGGCATCTGGGAAAAGTTTGCATATTTATGCTTCCAAGTCATTAACTAATCATTTTCTTTTAAAATTGGATTTATATTCGTTAAGGATAGATGAAGGAATGAGCATGCACAACCATCTTTCAAAATTTAAGAGGTTGATGATAAAAGTAGTTAATGTTGGAGAAAAGACTGAGAATGAAGAGCAATCCCTCCTTCTACTATCATCTTTGCATGTCATGCAAGTCGTTGGTACAAACAATGCTAGTTGGAAGTACAACTTTGGGTCTAAATGATGTGAGTACAATTTTACTAGAGAATGATAGGTTTTAGGAGTAGAAAATAATGTTAGAGATGATAAGGTGTTGGTTGCCTTGAAAACAAAATTATGATTATCGTGGTAGAGATATGGAACGAGGAGGTAGACTTGATAGAAAGAGCTCTAGATCAAATTCTAGACCTAGAGTCAATTGCAGTAACAGGGAATGTTTTTATTGTCATGGAAAAGGCCATTTTCAATATCATTTTGAGAAGATGAAAGCCGACTTAGAATATTAGAAACTAAACTGCAAGAAGTCTAGAGATGTTGTGATTGCCATGATGGCAATGCTTTCATGGTTAATAAAGGCAAGGAAGTTTGAAAACTCCATGAATTTTAGATTTTACATGCTCCTTCCATGTTTGTTGAAAGAAAGAATGGTTAGATAATATACAAAAAGTAGTGTTTGGTTGCATCCAACAAGAGAATTAGTTTTGCTTTGATAGATAGTGGAAAAGAAGATTATCGTACAAAACAATTTGCAAGGTACAAGCAAGTGTGTGTGAAGAAGAGTGGAGTTTCATACTTAACAAAAACAAGGTCGAAGTAGAAGATGATTTGTCCCTATTTAAACCAAGGTGGAGATTTGTTAAAATTAATGGCTTAAATTGAATAATGAGGTGGCTTTAATTGATTGGTTGATTGATTAAGTGCTTAAATTGAATAATGAGGTGGCTTTAATTGATTGGTTGATTGATTAAGTACAGTTACAATACACTATTCCATTCCCAAGAAAACCCTCGTATAATTATAAGAAGTTTTGGAATTTGGCTTGATACTTGTTTCCTAGTTGGATATGGACTTGTGTAACCTTGCTTTAGTCGTGTGTGTGCGCGCACGCGCACGCTGCAGAAATTGGTAACTTGTAACAGCCACCTTTGTTTGTGATTTTTTTGTCAACAGAATTAGTGTGGTATTTGTGTAATCAGGTTTTTTCGGTAGTGAGGTATTTAAGTGTGCTCTTGATTAGTGGTTATAATCCCTAATATTTAATAGTGAAGTTTTGTGGAGTAACTTTGCCGAACCACTCCTTTTTATTTTGTGTTATCAGTTAGTTTGCTTGGGTTTTGCACAACAATTATAACTGCTTGTACATTAAATCTGAAGTATTAAAATATAGAGGGAAAAGGTAAAGGTTGCACGAAAAGGAAATGCATGTGCCAGAGGAAGCTTACATAAATAAAGGCATCGAAATTCAATACTCCATACAGCAAGAAAGAGGTGCTCATCAAGAAAGTGGAAAGGGAGAGATAAAATGGCATGAATTCAACACTCTTTGTTTGGATCACCAAATTCTGGAGATATAAGTAAAAAAGCAATAAGAAATTAAGCAATTTAAGGAAATATTTAATTAAAAGGAAATAGTTGATTTACTGACAATTATAAACAACGGGGAAGCGAACATTGATATGAGAGAAACAACAGTCAATGACCCAACAGACATCCACCGTATCATTCGATCATGGATTTGCAAGCTTCCTACTACTATGATTGCAAATAGGCCAAGCACCACTAGCAGCGAAGCTAACATACTAACCTGCCGGCAACAAGTGATAGCAAATGTAAGTGAATGAGCACATAGAACCCATAAAATGTTGATAAGTTCTGCAAATAAAAGGGGATAAATACCTTTATTTTTCTCTCGGCATATATTATAAACAAGATAATGTAGGCTAATTGAAATACAGTGCCGAAAGAATTGACAGTGACAACCAATAGGTTATCAGCAGATATGAGGGGCATGCCGTACCACATGCAGATCAAGCAATTCATTAGTGCATATATATACGGCAACCCCGAGAACTGTTCCGTTGAACGGTTTCTGATGATTCTCCTATATGTTGGTCTGAGATTTTCAACATCAAGGAAAAAAAAAATGCTAGTCAAAGGGATGAATTATATCAATCTCTGTAGTGAAAGAACACTGAGGACAGAAGAACAACTTACATAGGCGATACAAACAGCCCAAAAGCAAAGATATTCCCTGCAACAAATCAAGTATTGGTGTCAAAGAAAAATTCTCAAATGTTATTCCAATTCTATTTCATATAGCAAAATACATTTACTTCATACTTCATATCATCTAATTTGACATTTGCTTCGAGTTCCAGAACGGGAATTGCAAGCATCTAAAAGGAGCTGGTACATTGATTAAGCAAAAATAAAGTACCCAATGCATGCATAGAATTTAAGATCACACATATCTTCTTTTTTTCCCTTCCCTTTCTGAACAAACTGTACATGGGTTCCTGTTGCAATCCAAATTGTAAGAAATAAAGATGGAAAGGGGAAATCTGAGGCAGTTACTAACCCCAAATACAACCATATGAGGTATCTTGTTTTTCTGAATCTAATAAATTGATATCGAGAAACAGAACAAAAGGGCCATTTGCTTTAAACGAGAAACATATGAAAGAAGTAAGAATCGAAAGAAGAGTACCGGCGATTCCTGCTGCATCCTTGCAAGAGGTCCAGACAGGATTATGAACAGAGTCACTCATCAATCCTTCCTTCCTTCCTTCCTTCACTAAACACCAACCAACCTCTCTTTCTTTAACACCAATTAAAACCCAGCCTTAAGCTTTTATCTCAGCCTTGCAAACAAAACCCGCCTCCCTCTCTTTTAGATATGTATATAGCAAAGTCTTTATCTCTCAAAATTTTTCACGTTTTCGAAATAATAGCCAGGAAGGGGGGTGGGGGGGTTTCTCAACCTCTAGTACATTAAAATTAGTACGACAAATCATGTAAGATTTTTGTTAAATAGGCAGACAGGTCAGAGAGATGGGACCCTTGCTTTCCTTCAGACAAGGGGGCTGGGGTGAGCTGGCAGGTTCCGGTTGGTGATATCCTCATCCACTTATCATCCTCATCCATTCATGACGACTCATCAGATCAGTCACCTTTTTTTCTTTTTTCTTTTTAATTCATGGATACGGTTTAAAGAATTTGCTGTGGGATGTTTTTTTTAAATGTTTGTTATTTAAAATATATTAAAATAATATATTTTTAAAATTTTTTAAAATTTATTTTTAATATTAGTATACTAAAATAATTTTAAAAAATAAAACAATAATTATTTTTTTTATGAAACGTTGGTAGGACGGTCGTTTCAAAACAGGAATTGTGCTTGGAAGATTCTTCAGCCAGCAAACCTTACTCAAATAATTAGTTTGAAAAGTTGTTTGATGATTATTGTTTTGCTAGCTGGAATTAGGCATAGATATATAGACTCCACACTAAATTTCCTGAAGTCTGCCTTGCTTTCTATTACTATTCTATTCAAACATCTGACTTTTCTCTTTTATTCTTCGCCTAGTCTCATATTAGTCCCCCAACTATTATTCATTTCTCAATTGGATCCCCAAACTTTGTTTTATCAATTCGATTCCCAATCCATCAACAATCCTCCATATTATATTTAAAATCATTTTACATATAGAGCATGTTTAGGAGTGTGGTGCTAGTTGCTTTTCAAAATATCTTTCACTTGAAGATGTATCAAAATAATATTTTTTATTTATTTTTAACATCAACACGTTAAAACGATCCAAAAACATTAAGAAAAAAACACTTCATAGCTAAAAGAAACTTAAAATTTTTTAAATACATGATTGAACCGCCATACCATATAATGTCATAGTCTCTCACACACACAATCTCATAAACAATTTTTAGATTTGTATGTAAGGACATGATTGAGAATTGATATATAGGTTAGGGATCCAATTGATAAGAAAAGATGGGGGACTCTTTTTATATAAAAAAAACATGAGGTTACTCTTTATTTGTTTTTTTTTTTTTTTAAATTTTGCGAAGGTGGGAAAGAGTTGATTTTGATACTATATACAGATATCAATAAAGATGGGAAAAGGAGTTAACTAGCAATGAATTGAGTGTAATTTTATATTTGAACATTATTTTCTTGGAGTTATGAGAATATACGTGGTAAAATAAGAAAATACATGCGCAAGCTTTTCATTCTATGATCCATGAAAGTAGAATACTAGATAGAATACATGAATTATGATTAATAATATATTTTTTTTGTCCCCAAGGCGCATAGCGTGATGGCAAAGAATTTGAGATCTGCACGGCAGGTCTCGAGTTCGAGTCAGGGCGTGCACTTCTTGTAAGAGCCTGAGACAGTCGGGGTTTTACTCCCTCACCTGGGCCCACAAAATACGCTTTCCAGGGGTGAGGTTTCCTCGAATCCAAAAAAAAAAATAATATACATTTGTATTTACCGTACGTCTTGACTACCTCTTTCCAATGTATGCATACATTTGTAAATGATGGGATTAATTAATAGATTTCTGTTCATCCAGTATTAAGGGCCCGTTTGCCTTGACTTTTCAGCTTGTTTTTCTGGCATGCCCTTGAAATCATTTTTCTTCCTCGTTTTTATTCTTTTTTGTCGGAGAGGATATCTTTCTTATCACATGTTCAAATACCAATATGGACCCATTAATTAATAAGACTTGTCAATATAATGTTTAATTTCTCTACACAAAAAAAAAGGGGGGCCTTCTTCAACCACACATATATATTGCATTAAAATAAGATTGTACTGTGAACAAAGTCACAAGCTCAATTCCAGCTTCGAGTCTGCAGAGAACATGTGCAGGCCAGGCCTTACTTCTCCCTTATTCTTGCTTTTGGTCGGTGGTGGACAACTTTCTTCACCTTGTCCTCTTTACCTGAGCAGAAAGTTATCATTCATGCACAGCAGAGATGAATTAACACTTGGGATTTCTATTTCTACACAAGTTTTGAATTGATTAATTAATCCAGAAAGAAAATGATATAGGTATTTAGGGTTTGGGAAAGAACCGGCCGTGTTATATATGAAACTTGAGGAGACCCGTAAGTTGAGCTTTCTGGACAAGAT
>Ga0325403_1005183_pt1 | contig 12255 bp, 5 predicted proteins | sample PopdelMetagenome_19_FD_205665 | JGI IMG/M metagenome (GOLD analysis project Ga0325403, IMG submission 205665) | Populus deltoides microbial communities from Bellville, Georgia, United States - Xylem-PdKOR-R4 | ecosystem: Host-associated > Plants > Phyllosphere > Stem > Wood/Secondary xylem...
GATAGGCAGTGATTTGATGATGTTTCATGCGGAGCATTTATTTTATAGTAGTACCTAATAATTGTGTTAAAAGTTGCTCTGGTTTGGAATAAAGGATTTATTACGCAGTGTGCTAATTATGTTTTCTGATGGTGAGGCGAGTTTGCCATCTGCAATTTTTTTGCCTGAGTTCTTCACTGTACCATGAGCTCATCTGGAAACCTTGATAATGGTTATCTAGTCAGAAACAAGCAAATGCAGTAGCAGACGGTAAGACCAACTAAGCTTTCTTCAAATGCCAAGAGATGTAACAAATTAGCCTTTGTTTTACACTTTGTGGTGAAGAAACTGCAAGCGCCATGAAATTCAAAATTAAATCATCCAACTTTCATCAAGCAAATCCATTTGTGTTGGAAAGATGGGACACGCAAATAACTATCGATAGTGCAAAATCATCAAGCATAAGATCATCAAATGAGATTACCGCCTGACTATCAACCTGACAATCAGCATATAGAAGGAAAGCATGGTAAATGTGTGACTGATGATATGGCTGGAGGTGTTAGAATTATGGTTGGATTGGAAATAAAAAAATAAAAAAATCAAGCCCATGCTTAGGCATTTCCACCTTAATGTTCCTTCCTTTTTTTTTTTTAGTTAAATGACAGGGTATATTAAGCTTGGCTGGTGTGTTAACCGAGTTTAAGTTTTTTTTTTTTTTTTCCAGGCAATCTTAGGTAGTATTTAATTATTTTTATGTGACAAAAAAAAAACAAAAAAAGTGAAAATAAAATAGATAAAATAAAGCAGGAGATAGAGACACAATTAGGTTTGATGGTAGTGTATAGAATAAAGTGATTATTTTTGTACTATATTTGGTTGATAATTGATAAAATGTGATAAAATATATTTTACTTTTAATATGTGTTACCAACAAACTTGCTTGTTTTAATAAATAATTATATATTATTTTTTTATTTTAATTTATATTGAGTGTTGAAATTAATAATAGTATAATAACTCTGGTTATAAAAGTCTGACTATCTTAGGGGTAGACTTGGGACCCAATTGTCTCGGGGTTTAGACCGGTCCAGTAAAGAAAAAACAAAGGAATAATTGACTTGATCCGACCACGTCAACCCGGGTAAAAAACCCTTTGACTTTTAAAAAAATGGTCAAAATGACTTGATCCTTCAAAGAAAAAATGGGTAAGCTCGGGTTAACTCTCTTGATCCCATAACCAGGGCCTTACCCGGGTCAATTCTCGGATTGAGTTTTAAAACTATAATAATAACCTCTTTTATCTTAACATGTCTTGGTTGGATAATTTTAAAATTAACAGTTTTTATATGAATATTTTAGGGATAAAAAATAAATAAAAAATATTATTTTTTAATACAAGTACCCTTTGTATCTCCTATTTTGAAAGTACAAAAATTAATTTCAAAATTATTCTAGAGAGATATTTATTTTTATATCTTTGTATGTCCCTTTCTCTTCAATCAATCATGTTTTTGCCTTTGTTATCTCTGTCCTTTTTTTTTTTGTTTCAAAAGAATAAACAAACACTACCTTAAAGACATACCAAGATTAAGTTCTCTTCACATTGATTCAATGTTTTTTTAAAAAATTAATTAAATTCTCTCTGATACTGACCTCAAAGTTTGAATCGAGAGAAAAAAAAAACTCCTTTAACATCAAGGATGTTCCTTAAGGTTTGCATTAGATCATCATATGAATTGAACCCAAATGTTTTAATTTAATGTTTTAATTTTTTTTTGGTGGGCTCATATTAGACCTGATAGCGAGGCTAGCTTATAGAATGGCTTGAATCATTAATTATAAAACAAAACTAACAAAAACCTAAAAGAGAAGGAGAAGTTACTCTAGCCCTCAAAACAAATCACTATGCATTGTGTAACGCCCTTATGAAGAAACTTATAAAAATTATGGAAAGAAATAATAAGTTAAATGTCAAGAATGAATATTTAACTCGTGGGAGTGATTATTGATGGGAGAATTTAAATAAAAATTAATGTAAAAAAAATTTTAAAAAATAAATGTTGAAAAATACCTGGAAAATATAAAAAGTCCATAATGCAATTAAAATCCAAATGAAAATAACTTCATAGGAAAGAAAAACCTGGAAATAGAGTTGAATGAATTTTGAATTCACCCCGTTAAAATTTAGTGGAAACAGATCTTTGAAACATATAAAAACTTACCAATAACTTAATAGGGAAAATAAAATATTGAAAAATGGAACAAAAAAGAAATTAATCAAATTGTGACGTGTGTGTATGAGATGTTTGGCCGACCAATAAAGGAAATAGAAAAGAAGAGAGAACTCTAGAGAATTCTGAGGAAAACTTAGGAAAAACTTGGGAGAAAGGTGAAAATTAAAGAGAAAAATCTTGAAGATTAGTAGAAATTAAGTGTGCTACAAACTAAATTAAAAACATATCAAGCAAGAGGAGGTAAAGAAAGGTGGAGGAAGGGCCGACCAAGGAAAGAAAGGGAAATTTAGGAAGTCTTTTAAAACACATTTAAAGCTTGTACAAATACTTGATAAGGTATTCTCCCTTTAATTTTAACAAGGTTACACGAAAAGTTGATCTATTGAGCTGAGGTTTTCAAGTTGTCTCTAGGGTTTGAAATGGATGAATTAGGGTTATTGAAAAATTAATTTGAATTAGGATTCTTAGTTTGCACATAGTTGTGAAACTAGTGAAATTACAACAAAATTTGACAAAATTCATGGTTATGTTTTATAATGCATGGCGAGCCATGGAAGAAAAAATTATAGGTGAATTGGAATAGTGTGTTTTTTAATGTGTACATGTGTAAATCAAGAAAAAAAATTGAATAAAAAATTATGGTTATTGGAAAGGAGAAGGAGTTGGCATGGGAAAATAAAAAAATATTTTATATAAATTGTATGTAAGGACATTGTAAGTGAATTGTTGTAAGATGAATAATGCATTAACTATACAAAATCTACATGAATAGTGAAATCATGTTGATTTTATTAGTGCAAGCATGTCAATAATATTTTGAAATTTACTAGAAGTGCGAGAGAAATAGTGTATGTTGATTGATAATGAAACAGAATACTTGATATTTTGTGAAATATGGTTTGCAAATAATTGGATTAGTTGATGTGATGATTTATTTAAAACAAAACTTATTGTGCCTTGAAATTAGGCACATTAGGTTTATGAATAGGTTTATAATGAGTGGGAAAATGCTATTATTACAGGGGAGGTTGCTAGGATAAGAGCTTAGTTAAGAGGAGCTGGATCATCACAAGCAGGACGTATGTGTTTTTCATCTCATTTAAATTTTTAAATTTTAAGTTTATAATTGTATTTTCAAATCATTTAGTTATTGGATATGTATCTTATATACAAAAGAAAAAAGTTAAGAGAATAAGAATTATTGGTAACCATGAGGGGTTACCAGATTAATGGCAATCAAATGAATTGTCGAAATTATTAGTAACCATAAGGGGTTATCAGATTAATGACAGTTAGATGGATTGCTAAATTTATTATAACGATAAAGGGTTACCAAATGAATGACAATCAGATGGATTGTCAAGATTATTGATAACTTGTGGGGTTATCCAATTCTAGGTAACTTACCGGTTTGATAGGTAACCAAAAGGGGTTATTGGAGTAGTGACATTAATTGAATCACCATATGCATTATTTGTAATTGTAGAAGTTAATAATACTAGTAGGCTGAATATATTAGAGATAATTAGAAGAAGTTATAGATATTAATTTACTTGATACTAGATATTGAAATTTTATTTAATGAATTAAATATTTAATTACAAGTTTCTTACAATCCCAACCAGAATAGCAACAATTAATATAACATCTTATTGTATGATTATTATAAATGTTGTGTTCAAATCTTTTGATTGTATAATTAGAACTATTAGTGTAATAATTGAAAACATGTAATGCTATATCATTATTTTGGGGATTATATTTAATTGTAAAAATTTATATACTATTAATTAATATAGGACTATGATACATGTAATGTTTATATTATTATTTTGAGGCTTGAAATTTAATCTTGATTTATATTATATTGTTTAGAGTTAATATTTTATATGTATTATGTGTATTAATATTAGGAATTACTTATATTTTAATTTATGTTTGAAATGTATCATTGAATTGGTAAGATAATGAAAAATGTTGGTGAAGTTAAAAGGGACATGATTTATGATAATTGGATCAAAATTGAGAGTGGATAAATTGACAAGAAAAAAAAATGTGAAAAGATCGACAACTTAGTATATCAATTTATAGGGAAATTCTGTTGAAATTTTAATTGAATCAGAATTGACATTTATATATAATAATAATAATAAATAATAATAACAATTTCTTGAAATATATGCAAATTATATATATAAATATTGAATAATAAAATTATGCAATGATGTTACATATTGGAATAATAAATTGATGAAATTGCTCATAGTTCAAAAAACTTTTAAACTATATATTCGGGGCAAATTGTTCTTTTCATCATGATAAAATTACAATAACCTAAACTTGCAATGCATTTTATCACCTTTCATAATTGCCATGTACTTATTAAATAGGGTAATTTTTTTCTAGAGTTATATTGCCAATCTCATTCTCATTATTCATTTTTTTCTTCATCAAATATTATGATACATATAAAATTGTAAGGTTGCAACTCTTTCTTGATTTTATATATATAAATTTGCTTACAAACTTTTGTCTAACATTACAAGGTACTGTTCAATGTGAAAAGCAAGATATTTTGACAACACTCTATTGAAGTCTGAGTATTTTGAAGGAGGGTACTTGTAAAAATATATAGAATCACGAAATCAATAATTGTACTATTATAGTTAATAATATTTACCAAATCAAACAATCAAACATTCACATCTTAAACGCATTTATAAGCACATCAATTTCATAATAACCTTTTGATTTAATACATGCTCTTCAATAATTTACAAACTCTCATTTATAAAATTTTCAAAATTACTCATATTCATTGTTCAACCAATTTCGAGTTCATTATCCTTTATTATACTCATAAATCGTACTTTAGTTTAATTATGGGTTCATCAATATAATTTTTTTCAGTCCTGAACATCTATTATACCAGGTATGGTCCATTCATATATTTGTCTATCATAATTATTCATTTTACCCATTTATGACACATTCATATTTTTTCTTTAATAAATATTCCTCATACCCATTCATTGCACATTTCATTTATTTTTCCTCATAAACATTCTTTATGTCCATTCATGGCTAATTCAAACACACACACACCCCTCTTATGTCCATTCTTAGCACATTCTTATATATTTTCCTCCCTTAAACATTCCTTACACATTCATAGATATTTTCCCCCATATATTTCTTATGCTCATTCATGGCACATCTATATTTATCCATTTAAAATATTTCTTAAGCTATATCATATTCCTATATTGTTTTAACGTAAATATTCCTTATATTACACCATGTTTTGTCATTGCAGTCCATTTAATATTTTCTCATTTTACACTCCGTTATTGTAGTCCATTTAATCTTTACATCACATATTATATTCTATCATTACAATCCATTTAATACACACAATATTACATTCCACCATTACAATCCATTTAATAATTTATCATATTACACTCTGTTGTTGCGGTCCATTTAATCTTTAGACATTATATTCCACCAATATGGTCCATTTAATACACTTGATATTAAATTTCACCGTTGCGATCCATTTAATATTTTCTCATATTACATTTCGTTGTTGTGGTCCATTTAATATTTTCTTATATTACAATCCGTTGTTATAGTCCGTTTAATCTTCACACATTATATTTCACCATTACGATCCATTTAATACACACAATATTAAATTCCACTATTGCAGTCCTTTTAATCTTGACTCATTATATTCCACCAGTATAATCCATTTAATTTGCATAATATTTAATTCCTGTCATAAAAAAACCATTCTTTTATTCATTTCATTTTCCCTTGCCTTATAAACATATAATATTATTATTTAACATTCATTTCATGCTCCATAAGCATAATTTGCACGCCATTTATTTTAACAATAGACCATGTCCAAACGACTGGCTCCATTTAATTTTATTTTCCCCATCCATGTGATCATTTTATTTTCATGTAGCAATCCAAATCATTAGTGCGTACATCAAATCGTGTCATCCTACTTAAAAAGCATAATAAATATATAGACCAGCCGCAAAGGCTTAACACTCATAATAACTTAACCTGAAGGTATAACATTTATATAACCACCATGAAGACATAATAGTCATATAATCTGCCTTGAAGACATAATTTTCATATAGTTTGTCCCGAAGACATAATATTCATATAACCTGGGTGAAGGCATAATATTCATATATTTCACCCTAAAGACATAATATTTATATAACTCGCCCCGAAGGCGTAATATTCATACATATAACATGCCCCGAAGGCATAATTTATTAAATATTCATAAAATCATCTTCAAGGTGTGATATTCATATTTCCTGCCCCAAAGACATAATATTCATATAACCCACCCTTAAACAATTTACAAGGCAAGGGGGTAACCCTTACCTTGAACTCATGTTATACATGCTTTTGAGAAGTTGAGTCCCACTCCAAACTATTCTCCTATATTCCAATAAAACATCCCAAATTAGCACTTTAACCTTTCACCACATTTACTAATTCACATAATCAAATATTTTTGTAAGCAAGTTCATGGATATAATATTTTTGTTTATCACTTGAGTTCATTTACATTATCCCATGTCTTTATTATAACAATTAACATCTGAACGTTTTGTTATTCATTTTCATCAACAAATTTTAATGTCTTAATGACTTAGTTTTTCGTCAGCAAGTTTCAATCTCCAATATTTTATTAAACTCAAGGTGACCATTAACTTTAAACTACTTATACTTGGTAGTTGAACATACTCAATCCTCTTAAACACATTAACGACCACTTACATATTCAAAATAACTGCTATAAACACCACATATAACCCAAACAAGGAAATCATCATTACATCATACACAAGATAATTCCAACATACCATCAACACGTTTAACATTAAAGACAATACAAATTAATCAAATTATCATGATTAACTTCTCAAATTTTTTAAAATTCTCTAACCTAACAATTTGGTAAATTTGAACATTCACAATTTGTTATAATTTCCTTAACACAAACTCAAACATATTTCTTCCAATCATGGAGAAAAATATACATTTCATTTAACCATTTCAACATCAAGGTATTCAAACCTCATTTCTACACTTTCTAAACATATATCATAACATGTCAAGTATTCATTAAAAAAAGAAATCTACTTCATTTACAATTTATAAGGCTTCCACATTACACCATAAGTATTCAATATTATAAATTCATTCAAACTTAAAATCCATAATTTCCCCCCAAACACACATATCACATGAAATTCACATATCCAACCAAGAATCTTTCTTAAACACATACTCATATCAAACACTTATCCCATATCATGTTTCTCACACATACACATTAAATTAACATATAATTTCACAATATTTTATCTGATTTTTCCAAAACACTCCCAAAATAATTTCACACATCCTAACTCAACTTCATAACCACTTTTGCTATTCTCACCCTTTCATTTCATCCATAAAATATATAATTTTTTCAGTCACCTTAATTTATTTTTTTCAAGTATGCTAATTTCCATACTATAAATACCAAAACACCACACACAATCCAATTCAACAAGTTCTTATGCAACTTAAACAAATTTCTAAACTTCCATGCATGTAATCCACACACCCAAACAAAACTCTGTCTTATTAACAATATCTTATACTTTCATATTCCTTCATAAACATTCAATATCAAAATTTAACAAGCTTCTAGCATCCTTTTCTTAATTTCTCTACAAAACAAATCCAACATAAAAATCAGACATCCTACTAAAACACCACACACACACACCAAAGCAAAATTTAATTATCATTTATACCATATATTACACTCATTTCAAGTCAAATTACATAATTCATAACCATCTTTTTTCCCTAATTAGTTTCAAGAACCTTATATTTAAAAATCTGGAACTTTTCTATTCTTCCACCATTAAACCCATTAAATAAGAAAATATGTAGGGAAGAACACCATACCAATAAATTTCAAACTCAATTTAATAAGTTCTTCACCATATCTCCAAGAATTTTGCTTCTCCTTTTCCTAAAACCCAAACTTTCCCTTCATTTTAAACACTTTTCCTCTGTAACTTCTCTCCTCCTAACCCATTTTTCTTTGATGTTTCTTTATTGGATGAGTCTCCCTAATAAAAATCACCCTCACACACTCTTTAACCTATGATTTTGGAAGAATAAGCACCCATCTTCAAGATAAAGTGAGAAAAAAATGTCCAGCTCTCTCTTCTTTAAAGAGCTCCCGGCTAGAACAGTAAAGGAAAGAAGGATTTGCCTAAAATTATGATAATGTCATTAATGAGTCCATATGCTATTTTGTTTTTTTATTTTTTCAACTATCATCACTCTCGCAAGACCTTATTAAACTCCGATTATCATGGAATTATAAAACAATATGTTATGAGACTCATCATAAAATTGTAGCCCGATTCAACAGTCAGATTAAATATTATGCTTGATACCATAAAACTAGACAGTAGATAATTTAATTCTAAAAATCTAATTTCGCTTACTATTTTATTTACTTAAATCATCATAATTTTTAAACTATTTCATTGAGGGATCCCATTCATAATCATTGTAAAAATTCCTTTAAGAATTTTCACTACTTCCGGTCAAAATTGCGCAATTGTACGCGGGGCTTATATTAATGATCAAAATGTTTTACGTGTAAAAGTCATACATTTTTTTATTTAGAATTCCAATATGTTGTTGTTGTTGTTGTTGTTGTTGTTATATTCTCATCTCAATTTATAAAAATTTTCCTTTGCATAATTATTTTATCCTATTGGAAAATTTACACGATTCGTCACTAGGTTGATATTTCGCATATCAATTTAATACTTTATCTCATTAGAAATCTAAATCAATTCACTTGGAATTTTCTTCCCAAATCACAATAATTTCCCTCATTGTTTATCATTTTCAATTAAGAATTACCCTATTTAACATCAATTTACAGATTTTTAGGTTAAGGGTTTACAACAATTGCCTTTAACAATTTATGCAGGGCTAGGTTAGTAATTTCATTTTCTTACTAAATAAAATTACATATTTATCCCTATAATAAAGAAAAATACAGTGCCTTTCAACCAGGGGTGTTATGGTATTTTTATTTTTTAAAATAGTGAAATTATTATATTGCCTTTAAGGACAAAATCAATATTACTCTCTCGTAAGGGCTTTTTTTATCATTTTACATTGTTTTTATTGTTATTGTAAAGTTTACTCAGATAAATTATTGTATTTGATTATATAATATTTATTATTAAAAAAACATGTTGACATGTGTTTAGCATGTATCAACAAGTGGATAGTTTTCGGGCCCTTTAGGTTGTGCATGTGGAGTAATTTAATCACCAAACGTGTTTGAAAGATCTCAACACTCCTTTTACGACGAGGTGACGCATGTCACAAATATATTTATGGTTTGGCGTCAACATCCATTTTTTTTCTCTCCTCCTCAAATATAGTGTCAACCCCTATAAAATTTCAAACTGGGCCCTACAATTAATTTTTCCTTCACATTTGCTTCCTACCCTTTTGATTTATATTTTTTTTACTTTTGAATGATGTATACAATTAAAAATGTTTCATTCACTCCTATCATTTTTTAATCTTTTTAATTTGGTTTCCATTATTTTGATTGCCATTTGTTTTTATTTGAGATTATTTTTTAGATTTTCTTACAACTTTATCCTCTTTGAGTTTTTTCTGTCAAATTTGATCTTTATTCTTTTATTATTATTATTTTTGCTTTGACAAGTTTTTTAGATTTATACTAGGTATTTGACATGCGCTTTGCCACGGGTTAGATAATGTTTTTTTGACAAAACAACAAATATGCAAGCTTTTTAAATGTATTTTTTTTAAAAAAGATTCTAATTATAAATTAAAAAGTCTATGCATGCATTTAATTAAATACATCAAGAACCATCCATGCCAATAAATGCAAAAAATAGAGTGTTAATGCGTTTATTCAACTCGCTTCACTGCATGTTGAATAATATTTTTTAACACAAAAGAATTAACGTGTAGGTGTTATTAGTGTGTTTTTTTACATTGAGTAAAAAATATAACCATGAATAAAAAAATCAATGATTACATATAATAAAATATAGTAAATATCATATGCATCAATAAAAATATGTAAGATTTCAAGCTAATTTTTAACATAGCAAAAGAATGGAACAATGTTGCAATTGTTATAGTGAAACACCATTTCCTTAATCTTTGTATAATAATTTTACAAAAAAAGTGTAAAATAATAATAATTTTTTTTATTTACAAAAGAACAAAGATAAAAACAAAAAAAAAGATATAAATAGGTCAAGTGTGGAGTGATAAACATTCAAAGTGTAAAAAATAGAAAATAATATTTGTTTTCCAAAAAAAAGTGTAACCGAAAAAAAGAAGGAGAAACTAAAAAAATATTTCAAAAAAAATAAAGATAAGAAGAAAAAATGGTGATAAGTAAGTCAAGTCTAAAATGGTAATATTGCCAAGTATAAAGAGAAAAACATAAAAGAAAAACTTATTTTCTAAAAACAATATATGGAAATTACAATTTTGCCACCTCTACAGTAAAAACAATTGAAAACATTTACAATTATGCCATTTCTACATGAAAACACCATTTTCTTTTATGTACTAGTTATTTGACTCGCACTTTTCTGGGGGTCAGATAAATTTTTTTGACATAAATAAATAAATATTCAAGCTTCTCAAATGTTTTTTTTTTCAATTCTAATTATAAATCAAAAGGCCCATGCATGCATTTAATTAAATACATCGAGAACTATTTGTGCTAATAAATGCAAAAAATAAAGTGTTAACGTGTCTATTTAACTCGCCTCGCTGTTCGTCGAATAATTTTTTTTCTAACGCAAAATAATTAATGTTTATGTGTTTTAGTGTGTTTTCTGACATCAAGTAAAAAATATAACTATGAATTAATAAGTCAATGTTTATATATAATAAAATACATTAAATATCATATGCGTTAATAAAAACATGTAAGATCTCAAGCTAATTTTTAATGTAGTAGAAAATTGGAACAATGTAGCAATAACTATAGTGAAACACCATCTCCTTAATTTTTGTATAATAATTTTTCAAAAATAAAGTGTAAGGAAAAAAATTTACAAAATAATAAAGATAAAAATAAAAAGAATGGTATAAATAGATTAGGTGTAGAGTGGTAAATATTCAAAGTGTAAAAAATAAAAATAATATTTTTATAAAAAAATGTAAAAAAAAAAGAAAAATAAAAAAATATTACAAAAAAATGAAGATAAAAAATGGTAATAAACATCACAAGTGTAAAATGATAAAAATACCAAGTATAAAGAGAAAACAAATATAAAGAAAACTTGTTTTCTTAAAAGAAAAGGCTAAAAATTATAATTTTACCACCAATATAGTTCCGTTACAGTAAAACAAATTTAGCAAAACTTACAATTATGTTATTTCTACATGAAAACATCATTTTTTTTTAGTATATGTATATTTTTTCATGATTTTATTATTTAAAACTAAATTGATTGAGAATTAAATTTTTTTAATTAAATCTGGATATAAGATTCAATGAATTGTATTTTTTAGAGATTAAATCAAATTTAGAAGATTCGTCTGGTTTTATAATGAAGCGCCAACCATAAATATAATTAAAATGTATTTTTACAGTCAAAAACTATTTTTGAAAATTTATATAAAAAAATTATCTTAAATTTTTTTCATCATTTGAATGCGCTAGTATCAAAGATAAATTCAAAAAAATAAAAAAATTATTATAATATATTTTTAAATAAAAAACATTTTAAAAAACAAATATATAAAAAAAAAAACAAACTAAATAACTATTTAAACAACACGGTGTCCAACGGAAGAAACAACTACAGTTCTTCGCACTTGCTCATTATGGATGTGCTTTGACCCCAAAATCACCTAACAAGATAAGGCCCATTTATATCAGGGGTAGATGCGGTATTTTGAAGTT
>Ga0325403_1005184_pt1 | contig 12253 bp, 5 predicted proteins | sample PopdelMetagenome_19_FD_205665 | JGI IMG/M metagenome (GOLD analysis project Ga0325403, IMG submission 205665) | Populus deltoides microbial communities from Bellville, Georgia, United States - Xylem-PdKOR-R4 | ecosystem: Host-associated > Plants > Phyllosphere > Stem > Wood/Secondary xylem...
TTTTGTGTGCACCCTATTCAACATAATCCATGGTGCTTGCTCGTATTGTTTTCGTCGCAAGCAATAGCTGCTATATTTCTCATATTCAGTATCCTATCTTATGGAGACGATTTATTAACTTCTTGTTCTATTTTCAATACTAAATAAATACTAAATAAAGCGAATAGAACAAAAAAAATTAGCAATGCTTAACCTCGAAAAATAAAATCTGCCAATATTATGAAAATATATATTTCAAATATTCTGAAAAGATCTTTAAAAACTAAAATTGAAGGAAAAAAAACGATGAAGTCAGCCTACTAAATTTACGACCTGATCATACAATCGAAATAATCCCATAAAAAGCAAATTGAATAAAACTATGAGGCTCGACTCTCAAACCAATCAAATGTTTAAGGAAGAAACTGAAAAACAAATTTAGAAAAAAAAAACTTGAATCAACCCGAACTAACCCGCAAAACTTGTGACCCACATCATGATATATAGAATATGAGATTTCTTGAAGACAGTAGATAGTTTACCAGGAAATAGTTTGTTGGTAGGCACCATCATGGATAGTATAAGGATTCATTCTCATTTCTAGAATAGAGAGAGCAGGTTGACAGTTTGGCAATCCCCCTAGATGTTTACCGGAAAGGGAAACACAAAAGACAAACCAGAAAAAAGTGTAAAAATAACTAGATCTACCGAACCTGGTTGCAAATGCTAATAACAATTTCTATGATTTAAGATTAAAAATTTAACCAAAACGGTAATTCTCAATGTACCTATTTCCTCCATTTCTGATCCCATGTCACAACCAAGGTATTTGCTCATCCTCGTGTAGAAACAAACAAGCCAAATCCTTTCAGGCCGCACCGAACAACTAATCAATCTTCACTGATGAGTAGATGAGCCTGGTAAACCAAAAGCAGGCAAAGAAGCCAATTGTTCCAGTCAGCACAAAGAAAGCATACGAGGCAATCAGCATGTAGCCAAAGTATAAGACCCCAGACACTGGCTTTGTTATATCAAGCTTCGTGAAGAAGTAGAAAGCAGTATAGAGGAAGAGGTAGAGCGCAGAGGACCCTGATGTCAGGTAAGACCTCCACCACCAAAGGTAGTCCTCGCTGCACAGCTGGAAGTAGCAAAGCACAATTGTGATCTCAGCACAAGTAACAACGAGGATGATAAAGACAATGAATAGGAAACCAAAAATGTAGTAGAACTGATGCAGCCATATTGATGTAAGGATGAAGAAGAGCTCAATAAAGACAGCTCCAAATGGAAGAACGCCTCCTGTTAGAATAGAGAAAACCGGGTTCATGTACCAGGCCTGTTCAGGAATCTGCCTTGGGATCTTATTGGTTTTCACTGGATCCTCAATTGCAGGCTTCTTGAAACCAATATAACTACCAGTAAAGACAAGTGGAACTGAAATGCCAAACCATAAGAATACCAGCGCAAAAATGGTTCCAAAAGGCACTGCCCCAGATGACTTCTCACCCCATATTAGAGCATTCAAGACAAAGAAAATGGCAAATACTATTGAAGGAAACATGAAAGCTGTTTTCAGAGTAATTTTCTCCCATTGTGTTCCCTTGAACATCTTATAAAGACGAGCTGAAGCATATCCAGCAAAAAGACCCATAAATACCCAAAGGAAGAGCATGGCTGTCATCAAACCACCACGATTTGATGGAGAGAGGAAACCAAGAGCAGCAAATATCATAGTAACAAGGATCATCCCAAAAAACTGAACCCCTGTCCCAACACAGACACACAGTAAATCTGAGTTTGTTGGAGGGCGGAAAACATCCCCGTGGACCAATTTCCATCCTGTCTCCTCTTGGGCTTCTTCTTGGGTCTCTAGTTGGTTGTACTTGGAGATATCCCGATAAAGTGTCCGCAACATGATCATAGCCACCATCCCCGAGAGGAAAAGAACAATCATTAAAGAATTGACAACGGAGAACCAATGAATTTGATCATCAGCCATCAAAAGATAGGTATCCCACCGAGAAGCCCACTTCACATCACTTTCCTGCAAGGTAAAACAATACAGAAGCCAACAGTAGAAAGTGACACTATAAGTAGCCCGGGTCATAGCAGCAGTGATAAAAGATGTTTTTCTACAAGAAAGTATAGGACTTGACCTCAAATGCAACATCGTATGTAAATATTACATCCGTCTTATCCTCAATCACTTGAGGAGAATCAGAGCTAGTAACTGCACGCCTTGCATGGGGATCACAGGTTGTTAGGCGCATATTCTCATTCTTCCACTCACCATCATACTGATGCTTAACACTGGATTCATTAAAATAGCGAAGTCTTAGAATTAAAAAGCAGACTATAATTTCAGAGACAGTGAGAAGCATAGAATCATAACCTGAATGGTTTGACTTCAAACCCAACAATCCTGGCTAAATCTAACTGAGAATCTTTGTGATATTTGACAGTAAATGTTAAGTGATTGTGGATAAAATGTTTTAGATCTTCGCTCTACAGATAAATAAATTGCTTTAGTAAGTGCTAATCAGCAATCAATAATAATAATCAAAACAGATTTGATAAATCAAGAACTTACCCCAGCATACTGCCCTTTAAGACCAACATGAAAGCCATGCTGATACACTACTGCATTTTCCTGATCAGACCTTCGAATGGGTACAACAAGTGGTAGATTGTCCAAAATCCTGTTCCGTTAAGCATTTATGCCAGAAAGTCCGAAGAGGTGTTATTCACATTAAAATAAAAAGAAAAAGGAAAAAAGAGCATGAAATTAGCACTCACATGTTGACACGGTAATCATCGTCAATCTTTTCCTTGAATTCTTTTGCTGTTTTTGAATTAAGGGTTATACGACATAAAACTTTGCACTGCAGCGGTTCTCTCATTTGAAACTGCAACAAAATGTTTATGTCAACCACACAGTAGCCACAGAAGAGGACATGTGCTAAGAGAGCCAACTGGCAAGCTACAGCTTACCACATAAGGAGAGTTTTCAATGCGATCACCACGAAGAACTTCCCCAAGATTCTCTGCACTGTCAACTATATGTTCTGGAGGACAATATGGGAGTGAATAGTAAGAGTATGGAAGTTGTGTTTTTGTAGAAGTCAGTTTGTTTACTTTCACCTTTAACTCAGCCCCCTGTGATGGTAAATGCAACGTTAAGACTTGATAAAGATATGAAAACCAAAATAGATTGAGCTTTACTTCATCAAATGGAAAACACATATAAAACATAAGATAGAAACTATTAAGGAGACGATGCTTGATGTATCCACAATAAGATGACTGAGTAAAAAATCCTATCAACATAATTCATTGAGGGTAACTAAATTCACAAGCACTAGGACATTCAACTTGGAAGCATCACCACAATCCATTTACAAAGCACATATTGAAAGGGTTAATGGATATAGGAATTCATAAAAATTAAAGCATTGAAATGACAATCAATATTTGGGAGCTTGGCTTTGATGGTAACAAGGAACATGCGACATTCACTCAGTTTCCTCCTACCGCCGCCACCAATCTCTTCTCCATACACCACAAACACTTAGACCAAACAACAGCATCATTATACATACATGCGGAAGCCTGATAAATTCGTGACCCCAAATTCAAAGTATAAATATTTGGAGCAAAACTGTTTGATCTCACTCAGTTCAGAGGGTTAAACCAAGTCATTGACAAAAAGATACACGCGTCGCTCACAAAAGTTTAACATAACTCAGCCAGTAAAGTCATGCGAGATCATTATGAAAAGTTAAGAGTTAGATATAGTTTAAGGGGGAAGAGAAGCACCACTTGTTATGTAGCTCAACCTCCTTCCTTCCCTTGCTAATTCCTTTTTATATTTTTCTGTCTTCATATTTTCCATCAGTCTCACCTCAAAATCACTTGAAATTTCTAAGTTAACTGATTTCCATTACAAAATCAGATTTTTATGCTTAAACCATTATTTTTCACTTCCATATTGCAAAATCCCAATCTTTTTTTTCACGAATAAAAGAGCAAGCAAAAATTTCCCAATCATGCATAAAAAAAACAAATTTTAAAATTAATCCCATAAAATAAGAAAAGAAGAAGAATCAACAGTTCTCAAAAAATAAAATAATAAAGAAAGAAAGAACAAAACAACCCATGCAAAAACAGTCAATCAAGAAACGGAAAAGAAGAACAGAAGATCTAACCCAGAAAAAAAAGAGTAGATGCATATGTATAAGTAAAAGTGAAGGGTAAATTACAGTAGAGAAATCCTGAGGGGCGACACCAGGGAGATAGAAGGAACAAGAGTGATAGGCTAATAAGAGCAAAAGCAACGAAGATGATGTAAAAGAGACCCCTAATTTCAGCGCGAGAGAACCTCTCGCCATGCCTGCTATTTTGCTAACTAAATCAGAGTTTCTTTCTTAGTTCAGCTTCTTTGTTTTCTCTGTGTTCTGCTTTGGCAGTAAGAAATGGGAATGGAGGAGGAGGAACTGCGTGCGCGCGTTGTTTTCTCGTTTTGTTTGTTCTTTTCTGTTTTTAATAAAGAACTAACTAATTACTAGTGTGTTCTTCATGCCAAATTGGACAGCGACCGATTAATGCTTCAACATCCTAGGCGATTATTTATTGACTGTTATTATTATTATTATTATTATGTTTTATAAAATGATGTTAGTTTTGTTTTTTTTTTTAATAAAACATTGTTGTTTGTATAATTTTTTTAAAAAAAAACTAGAATATTATCATTTTAGATAAATCTTAAAAAACAATATTATTTTAAATAAAAAATTTCAAGTTAATATAATTTAGAGTAGATCAATCAAGTTGTGAGTTAAATATTAAGTTATTAAATTTAACTAAGTTAATTTTTAAAACTAATTCATGTTATGTTTTGAGTCGATAAATTACTAAATTAGATCGTGTTTGATAACTATATTGTAAACTATGAGATTATTAATTATTTTTTGTTAATTTTTTATTGAAAAAAACAACAAATAATTAAGTTAGTCATTTCTTATATATAAAAAGTATTTCTTACATTAAAAAATAATTTAAATTTAAGTGAGACATTGTAATCTTGATAATGCTAATTGAAACGGATTTTGGTAACAACTAATTATTTTGATAGATAATTGTCTTGAGAATAAAATAACTTCTGATTTATAGAGGATATGTGTTATTTAAAATTTAAAATTAATTAAAAAATAAAAAAAATTATATTTCAATAGGTATATTGTTCCCAATAGCATAATATTTTGAATGTGTTGTTGGGAACAATTTATATGGTAATGTTTTTTTCATTAGCACAACTCATTAACTATATAATTTCTTGCATTACTTTTCGCACTATTTTATTAAATTTTCTTGATTTATGTAACTTTAAAAAAAAATCCTCCAAAATCAAAGTGTGGAGTTATCGATTTATCAATGAGTTTTATTTAATGAATTTTATCAACTAGATTAAAGGTCTGTTTATGTTACTTTTAGATCTGTTTGGGGGTGTAGTTGCGGTTATTTTTCAAAGTGCTTTAATTGTTTTTTTTTTCACACTAAAATAATATAATTATCCCTAAAATAAAATAAAATAAAAAATTGCATGGAGAAGTAAATAAGTCATTTTGTTTGTTGATGTACAATGAATTGACAAGTATGTCCTTGACGAAAAAAAAATAAACATAGGATCAGAGGCCTTCAGGTTTTTTTTCCTTGGTTTTTTGGTAATTGTCAAGGTAATAAAAGGAATGTATGTCTTTTATATTAATTAAATATTATTTAATTTTAAAAAGTTGTTAATATGTGCTTTACACGCATTGACACGTGGGAGGCGCCCGCGCGCTTTAGATGGTGCGTGTGGCACCTCCTAGTGGTAGAAAATGTCATTTCATCATGTTGTATGATGTGTTGTCTCGTCCTTTTTCTTCAAATGCGACGCATGTAGATAAATATCAAACGGTTTCTTGCTAGTTAATCTTTTTTTCTTCTTTTCTTTCTCTTACCTAGAAAATACAGCATGATCCTTTTTGCTTTTTGGGTATTTCAACTTCAGTTCTTATTCTTTTAATTTTTAGTTTTTGTCATTTGCCTTTTTGTTATTTTTGATCTTTTTGCTTTTATTTCTAGAAAATAATTTCTAATTATTTTTCTTGGTAATTTTGTCAAGGTTTTGGTGATTTTCAATTTCATCATTCAATCCATATTTGTAGTGTTTTGTTTTTTCTAATTTCATCATTATTCTTTTGATTTTCTTTTTGTCCTTTTGTTAGTCTTTTTTTGTTTTCAATTTAACCCACCAATCAAATAATTTTTCTTGCCCTCTAATTTATTTTTAATTTTGATTCACCCTCATTTTTTTAATTGCTATTTTTTTTATTTCAGATCCTTTTATGTAATTGTTTTTCCCTCTAATTTCATCATTTAGGATTTGATTTGTTAAGGATTGGACTTCTTAGTTTTTTTTATGTATGGTGCTTTCAATCTAATGACGTGTCATGGGTTTTAAAAGTTTTCTATTGCATGGTTTTCAAACCCGACTCAATGATCGACTCTAAGCAAGTCCCAAGTCATGGGTCAAGTGAGTTTCCCCGAGTTAACCTATGTCATCTATTTTTTTATATAAAAATAACATCATTTTAAAGAAAAAAAGAAAAGAAAAATGTCATTAGGTTTTGATTGGGTTTTTTCAAGGCCAATTGGATTACGGGTCAACCTTGTTTTTTGATCAGATCATATCTGGTCAATTATCCCATTATTTTTATTGAAACTCGGCTCAACCTAGGGCCTAGATAATGGAACAAACCGCTGAGTCAAGTCGGGTTTTAAAATAGTAATATGTTAGATCATCCCAATCTAATTACCTGAGCCGTAAATTTTGCTGGTTAAACTGAATTGACTTACCTCTTATTACTCAAATTACATGTTTATCATACAACCTCGGCTTTACTCAAGCCAGCTTTTTGCTGCCTTTTTTTGTCCAATTACATACTTCTAGGGTTAAAATATAACTAACTTATTCAACCCTGTAAGGGCTATAACCCGAATCATTTTATGATTTTATTTAAAAAAAAATCCAAACGACACCTAGACATCACTTTTTACACACAAAAAAGGTGACCCTGTAGTGGACAGCGGTGGAGCACGGCCCGAAGCTAGTTCTTTACCTATAATAAAATTACAAATGGACATAGTCAATTACAATAATTTATGGCTACTTTTCATTTCTTTCATGTGTCAATAAAAAGATTTAGAGTTTTTTTTTTCAAATTAGTAAGGTCAACAAAATTGAAGGAGAAAAAATTGAACTGGCACAATAAATATTTTACATTTGGCTAATCTTTTTATTTTTCTCCTTCTCCCTCACCTGAACAACACTTTTAACTCCCTCTCTACCATGAGCTTTCCGCAACTCCTTATCTCTTTACCTCTTTCCACAACAAAAAATGGCGTCCCATTTATTTGCACTCACTATCACCACCATTATTATTTTCATCACTATCACTTCCACCACCTCTCTTTTAATAATCCTCTCTTTTAATAATTTCTAGTTTGCACTCAATCTCTCACCCTTAATTTTATGAATTTTGTTGTGATTTGATAATTATGTTAGGGTTTATTTTGTTATTTAAGGGTTTAAATGAATTTGGATAAATTAAGTATACATTATGTTAATTGGGTATAAATTAAATTAATTAGCGATAAATTTGATGAATTAGGGTTTTGGTGATTATGTTAGGGTTTAGTTGAATTTAAACCAATTAAGTATAAATTATATTAATTAGGTATAAATTACATCAAGTGAATTGATAAATTACTTCAATTAGGTATAAATTTCATGAATTAGGATTTTGTTGATTATGTTAGGGTTTATTTAATTAGTTACAATTTAGTTGAATTTATATCAATTTGGTATAAATCATGTAAATTAGGTATAAATTACATCAATTGAGTTGATAAATTACTTTAATTATGTATAAATTTTATGAATTAGTATTTTGTTGATTATGTTAGGGTTTATTTAAATAAGGTTAGAGTTTAGTTCAATTTAGATAAATTAGGTATATATTATGTTAATTATGTATAAATTACATTAATTATGAGTGTGGATTTTAGATGCAGTTCCAATGATGCAGTCTTATCCAGAAGCATTATGTAGTCAACTAACTATATTGTTGGTTTTGATAAAAATGTTAACATAAAAAGAATTGTGTTTTGATCACCATCATCATAATTAAAAAGAAACAATGTTGGCTCCAATCACGCCTAAGAAAGGAATATACATTTCGAGTGTGAGAATGACCACCACCTAACTGAGTTTGCAAGATTGATTTTTAAATTAAAAAACTAAAATGGTAGGGTGGTAGTGAATCCCCCACGATCCCATCATTGCAACCACCATGCTAACATTCAATGAACCATATGATTGGGGTTGCATTAACAATTATATGTCTATTATTTTGGGTTCATTTTCTTATGCTAGAATAGTTTTAGGATAATTTATATTTTAGCCTTGAACATTTGATAATGCTCTCACATCAGTTCTTATATAGAAAACCTTTTTGATATTAATCATATAATTCTTCAAAAATTTTAATAAGACTCTTATCTAACATGATGCTTACTCATTTCTATGTTTGGTAGTGTTCTATAAATACCTTTAAAGTTTAAAAATACTCAACATTAAAATTGAAAAAAGATATCACTGTTGGTTCTCATTAGTTATTTAATGGTCACCTTGGGATTTTTTTATTAACACTAGATTTGACATTGAAAAATTTTACACTATAAAGATAGAACTAGATGTTGCAGAATTTATAAGGATTAGAATATAGTTTACATTTTATTTAACAAGAAATCATGAGATTTGCTTTGTCTAAGGTTCATTGCTAATTTAGTGCACACAAGATAACTAAACACAAGATAACTAACCTAGATCTTTCTTAAGTTACAAAAAACACATACATACACAATGTTCTTATAACTAACCATCAGGCTATCAAGCTTAAACCCACATTTCCTTTGTTGTTGATTGTTTATATTCTTTTTTAATCAAAATTTATATGTGAAATTATCTTGAAGTTGTACATCTAAATAACTTGTTTGGTTAGTCATTGTAGAAGAACACGTCACCATGAAATGTCCAAATCAAGATTCAAATGAATAAACAGTATATAACAATCATCTTATCTATTAATTAGACATATTTCCATTAGTTAGGCATGTAAATCTATTTTAAAAATCAAATCATTTATAATAGAATGAGTTCAAATAAAATCTATTTAAATTCCTTATAATTCACAAATCAATGATAAAAAGATATTCTATAACTTAACATCAACTCTTACATGGTATCAGAGCACTATTAAAAGACCAACATCTAATCCTCTTCCTTCTTTTTTTTTTTTTTCTAATAGCCTCATCTTCCTAATGGTTTTCTAATTTACCCCTAATGGGCCATTTGCTTAAAATTTTCCCTCGGAATGTACATCACATGAAAAACAAAGGAAAAATGATTTGCTTCTCCAATAATGGTAGAGAGTTCATTAATTTAACTAGATGGGAGGAAAATATTTAAAGTTAATTATTTGTTTTTTTAGATAATTCAAAAATTATTATAAGTAGCTTTAGGTTGTGTGGGAGATTCACCGTAGCCCAAAGCACTCTTCATATTCTCACATTTTATTATGGATTTACTGTGGTGATTTTTTTTTTATTTTGATCCTCAAACTTTCTTTTTGACTGTTTGCATCTTTTGCCAAATTGAAGCCTAATAGTTTTAATTTTGTTGAGTAAGGGCAAGATCAAAAGAAAGGGAACTAAAGTGAAAACACAGAGAAAATGGGTGGCAATTTAAAAAATGGCATGAAAAGATCACTTTGGTCCTTTTACTATTCAAATTATAAACTTTCAATCCCTAGATTTTTTAAAATTTTATTTTAGTCCAAAATTTTATTCTTTATTTTTCAGTCACTGGTTTGAGATGTGAGAGAGAAAGTGATTGAATTTCGTTAGTAGAAAAAGAAAGTCTTGGTTAATACTAATTTAGGCCACAACAAATGTTGATTTTAATGTCAATGGATTTTTTCGATGAGAGAAGTTTTACTTAGGTGTTTTTTGCCTTTAACTTTGCCTGGGATGGTAGCTTTAAGCTTGAGAATGTTTTGGTTTCAGGTTGATTTTGGGTTTTTTGATGGATTTTTAAGTTGTTTGAAGCCATTTATGGGTTTATCGATGTGTTTTAGGATGTTTTATAAGTGTTTTGGGTTACAAATTGAATTTATAAATAAAACAAAACCATCAACCTTGTTGTTTCGACAACTAATATAGCTAGAATATAGAGAAAAACAAGTGATGTGTTACCTATTTTTATTTTTTTATAAAGAATCTTGAGACAAATGACATGTCAGTTACCCCATTACTAAATAAATAAAATAAAGGCCCGTACTCTTGCCCTTTCAAAATGGGCAAGGCGAGCAGGCCTGGCTTATCAGGTTTAACAGTGTCTGATCTCTTTCTTTTTATTTTTTTTTCTAATTTTATTTTTTTAATGAATATATTTTTTTATATTATTTTTTAATAATTTTTTAGTTTATATTTAAATTAATACATCTTCTCTCTGATTATTTATACTATTTATTTAGCCTTCATTTAAGCCCAAACGCATAGACCACTTATGTCAGGCTCGCACACATTGTCTCTTGTTTTTTTTTCTTTTTTTTCTATTCTAATTTCATCATTTAGTGCTGGGTTTTTATTGAAATTTTATTAGCTTTTTTCTTCATGTTTTTTATAAATTTTTATGATATTGTTTTCTAATAAAACATGATTTATATTTTACTTAGTTTACATATATATGCTTCCAAAAAAAACTTTGATCTAGGCATTCTTTCTAGGCAACCTTAATTTTTTTTCTCTTTAATTTTATTAAATCACTTTCCTATACATGCTTTTTTATTAAATAAAACATTGGTTACAATAAACAATATTATTAAATACCATTGAGTCTATAGCTCGGGTTTTGAGATCAAATATCTACATCAACATTTATCTCTCAACTTTCTAATTTATTCTTTGGTTAAATATTGGTTTTCACATAAAATGATAGCATTTTTTCTAATATGTGTAACTTTGCATAATACTTTTTTTTTCCTTTTGATTTTATTGATTTGATTTCATGTGTGTGTCTATTTCTATTATCATTTGATTGAATAAAAAATAATTTTAATAAATAAAGTCATTAAACACAACCAAATAAATGACATGTATTGCGAGATCAAATATATTGATTTACATCCATCTCTCAATTTTTCTAGTTTCATATTTAGTTATCATTAACAGTTTTTTTATTTATTTATTAACATAAATAGTTCTTGATTTATTTTAATTAAATACATGTATAAGCTTTTCAATTTATATTTAAGATTTTTTTATGTCAACAAACACTTTGAAAAAACCAATGTATTTTTTTTGCTATAAAAAAAATTATTCCACCCATTGCGGACTGTTATTCAAATAGCTAATTAACTAAAATGTATGAGTTAAATATGGTTGAGTCAACACTATTCACATACTTATAAAACACTATGGACATACTGTGCTTTTTTCAATAATTCATTTTGGTCCTCAAAGTCTTATTTGGACGATTTAATCATAATTGAAGACCAATTGCTTTTGATTTCTTAGGCAATGGTGGAATTGAAATAAGAGGGACCAAAATGAAAAAAGCGTTAAGAATAGGTGGCATGCCATTAAGTTTTTTAAAAATACACCTAGATCCTTAAACTTTAAAAACATCACAAATTAGACAATTTAGGTCCCTTTAGATTTTAAAAAAACATCTTTGGTACAAAAGTTTATTTATAATATTTTTCAATCCATAATTAGAGAGAGGGTTTACTGGATTCCAATGTGAGAGAGAAGGTTGTTATTCAAGCCATTTCCGACTGCCAGAATGGATTGTTTTTGTGTTCATGGGTTCCATGAGATGAAATAGGCTTGATGGTGGTTGTTTAGAACTTTAATATTGCATAAAAAAATAGATTTAAGTCAAGGTAGATAAATCTAACCCGATTAAATTTTGAGTTTTTAGACCCTTTTTTTAGCATTTTAAGTTGATAGATTGATTTATTGGTGTTCCAAAGGTGTTTGTGAAGTGTTTTGGGGTTGAAATAACTATAAAATTAGATTGTTTTGGAAATAGAGGCACTATACTAATATTTTGACCACCATTAGATCGGAATTTGGACTTGCAAGCAACGTGACATCTGAATATTTTTTT
>Ga0325403_1005189_pt1 | contig 12250 bp, 7 predicted proteins | sample PopdelMetagenome_19_FD_205665 | JGI IMG/M metagenome (GOLD analysis project Ga0325403, IMG submission 205665) | Populus deltoides microbial communities from Bellville, Georgia, United States - Xylem-PdKOR-R4 | ecosystem: Host-associated > Plants > Phyllosphere > Stem > Wood/Secondary xylem...
GGGTCTGACAAGTTTAACTTTTTTTTAATTAGTTTCTTTTATTTCATCCTTAGATAATGGGTTAGTTGGAAATTTAGTTTTATAATTGGTTTCGTTTCGTCTTTTATGAGGTTATCAAGATCTTAAAAAAACATATTGGTATTAGGTTAGTGTTTGATTTCGCAATCGTTTATTTTTGTAATAATATAGTTAATAAAAAATAGTTTTAAAAAAACAAATTATAATCTCATTGGAGTCTATAACTCAGTTCACAGGTTTGGTGTACTAGCTTGGCTTACCTGATTCATAGGTTTAACAAGTTTACCCATCGATATGATATGCTTTGTTTTTGTTTTTAGTCTTTTAATTGATTTTACTTTATTCTTTTTTTATTTTATCTTTTAATATTGGATTGGTTGAGAAATAAACTACATTATGGATTTTCGTTTGCTTTCTATAGGGATAATTGTTTCAAATAAATGTCTATTTTTAGGTTGTCGCTTAATTTTATGAGCATCTATTTTTATTATATAATTAAATAAAAAAATATAAAAAAGGTTACTAAGCCTAATAGAGTCTATGAATCGGGTTACAGGGCAACCGATGTCGATCCAATCTGTCATGGTCTTAATATTTTTTAAAAAAACATTATCTTGAAGTTTTTTTAAAAGTTAAATCATGTTTTTATCGATCATCAAAGTTGTATTTAAACTTATAGAACCAATTAATTTAAATCGAGTTAGCTCCTACACAGTTTAATTAAAAACTTAAGTTAAGTAAATAGCCTAACAAATTTTAAAAATAACTTATTTGCTCTGATTTTATAACACAATTAAAAATATTTCAAAGGGCACAGACCAATGTACTTATAATTAAAAAAAAACTAAAAGAGATTAGTGAATCACTGTAGATTGTGTCTAAAATCACTATAGATTGCACTGGTTACGTTTTAAATTTCGTTCTTGCGATAAGTTTTGGCCAGTTTTCTTTCGTTGTTTTTTCATTTATTTTGTTGGATACGTGGCAGTCTCCCTACCATATATATTTCTGTCTTTTTTTGACACGTTATAGCTTTACCATCCCTTTCTTTTTTCTGGCACAAACACCAGAGAACGCCTCACAAACAAACCAAAGAACACGTTCACGATTCCAGATCCATCTCAATTAAAATTAAAAAATTAAAAAAAAAACTAAAAGAGCTCAGGAAAACACTGTAGCCACTGAGTGTAATCACAGTAGAATGGAGTGGTTCTTATCGCTTGAAGGTTTGCTTTTGTGTGGTTTTCTCGCGTGAAGTTGGGATTGCTAAAGATTTATTTCCTTGTTGGTTTGTTGGCACGAGATGAGAGTTTCTAAGCTGTTAGTTCTAGGTTGTGTGTGCTTCTGTGGGTTTGTGTGTGGCTTCAAGGTTGGGTTGGCTGGTGTCTCTATCTAGGAGGAACATCGTCTTGGTTTCGTGGATCTGGTTGGTTTGTTGGGTTTTGGCTTGGCTCGGCTTCCTGAGTTATGGATAGCCAATAGGTGTTTGGTTGGGCTCTTAGTGTTCTAATTTGTTAAGTGTGGAAGGATTGGGCATTAAATGCATGCCTTACCTGCAATGTCCCTGGTTATTCGGTGATTGTTGGGAGACCTCTGATTTGTTGAGTGTGGAAGAATTGGGCATTAAATGCACACCTTACCTGCAATGTACCTGGTTGTTTGGTGATTGTTGGTCTGGTAGCCTACGATTGGATGTTTGGTTGGTTTTGCACGAAATGGATGCTGTTACTGTTTTGGCTTGGTTTTTTCTCTGATTTCTTTTAGATTTTGCTGGATTCTAGGGATTTCCATGAGAGTTTGAACCTGAAATTGATTGAGATAGTCTTCCTTTTGTAGTTCTGTTTTTTTTTTTTTAATAATTACTTTCATCTCTCTCTTGAGAGGCACGAAGAGTTTATATGGTTTCTTTCATAATGTTTTTTTTTTATTTCTTGGAACATTTCTCAGAACTCTAATTGTCTTGATTTTGGTGTTTTTTTTTCATGCTCTGTAGTTTGGAGGTTTTTTTGGTGTTAGCAAGTATGTGTTCTAGTTCCATTTTCAAATGTTGCTAATGTTATGTTTCGTGTGTGTTTGTCTTGCTGCGGAGTGTGCTTGAGATCTGCTGGTTGCTGCAGTGCTTCGGTTGGCAAGAGTTTTTGTACTGGCCATGTTGGTTGTCTATGCACTTCAAGTTTGGCTTTACTGAATTCCTATTTGTTTTATTGGTTTTTTTTTAAGAACTTGAATGTTGTTTTTGTGATTGGAGAGCATGATTTTAATTATGGATTTATGAAGACCTTTTAGATTGTCTGGTAGCTGCATTTGTCTGGTTAGTTTTACGTGTTGGTTCCCTAATCTTTCTAGGTTTCAATTGCTTGAAGTTTGTTTTTTTTCTTCTTCTTCTTTTTTGCTATTGCTGTGTTTTTTAAGGCATTGGTGTATTGTGTTAGGTGATTATTTTGGTTGGTTTTGTGATGTTTGTTTGCACATGGCATGGTATTATTTTGGAATTTTATTGTTTTGCCATTTTGTTTTTAGGTTGCACTTTGCATCTGCCAGTGTTAGAAGTTTTTGATCTTCTATTAAGGTCAGTTCATCGCTGGAGAGGTTGTTTTGGTTTTTGGCTACACATCAATCTCATCATTTAGTTGGTTTGCTTACAATGCCTTTCATGTTCGTTTAGTTTGCTTGGTTGTTATGTGTTTTCTTGGATTTATATTTTGCTATCATTTGGATGCTTGATTTTTCTAATAATTTTGGTTTTGCTTCGATTGGGATATTTCATGGCAATTACCTGCTGCATGTTGATTTTGAGTTGGTTTTGTCAAATTTTTTGGATGTTCTTGGATTTTTTTTCCATGTTCACGAAAGGACCTCAATGCATGCATGGATTATGTTTCAATCCTTTAGTTTCTCTCTCAGTTCCTCTCCTGTTTTGAATTGGGCTATCAAACTTGAAAAATTCACAAAAGATATCATGATCAGCTCCTGCACCACGCTGACTACCATATTGTGATAGAAGTTTGATGAGAGGAAGGCAAATAGAGTACTCTTAGCTTAGTGTAATGCAACTGCTCTTAAAGGAAAAGGGAAAGTAATTGTGCTACGTTGCTCTCATACTTTAAGTGCTGGAAAAATTAAAGGACAGTGATTGTCAATGCCTAACTTAAAGCTTAAGTTGTTGGACTAGGTGGAACTATTTGAAAATGATTTTTATATTAATTTTTTTCTCATAATCTCATCATTTTTATATTAAACCAATGCCTTAAAAAAATTATATTGATGAAGTATTAGAAATATAATGAATTAAAGGTAAAAAAAGGTTGTGCTCCTCTAAAACCACATATGCCAAATAAATATATGTTTGTGATTTAAATATTACTTTGTCCATACAAAATTAATGTAACCCATTATTATATAAAAACACCATCTCTATACTGAAACCCATCAATAACTAAATATTACTTTGTCCGTGCAATTGTTTTTAGATTTTAGGTCAATGTTCCTTATAGTTGATAGTTTTTTACTCTAATCCATGTGGTTTTTTTAATTGGCAAGGGTTGTCATGTGGGATTTTTTTTTTCATTTCAGTAACTACAGTTCCCCTTATTGTTTTCATTTGCCTCTGCAATTTTGTTTGTGTTTTTTTTTCCTTTCATCTTATCTGTGTGTCTTGGAATGTATTTTTCCATATTACTAGGTAATGTATGAGTTGTATTTTGTTATCTCATTCCTTTGCAACATGATCGGCATAATGCATACATTATTTAATAGCATTCTTTTTCTGCACTATGTTCACACAAAGCCTTAGGTTGCTTCATGTTTGCACTATTTAATTAACTCATGATTTTGTGTCATTTTGGGCTGGAAGCATGTTTTTTTTTTTCTGACATTGCGGGGCATATTTTGATATTGTATGTGAGACCTATTTGTCGTGGTGATCTAGGTTATATTGGCGAGTCCTATTAAGGTTCTACAGTGTGTTCAGTTTATTTTTTTTCTATCATTGGTTCGTTATGCTTGCAAGCTTTGGTTTGGCTCATGAACATGCTGCCAATGTTGTTGCATATGGAGCTTGCATTTTGGTCTTTTCTATTAACTTTGCTTTGCTTTGACTGTGCTGTTGATTTTTTTCTTGCCTAATAGGCTTTTTTGGGTTATGTCAATGTGTCTACTTTGGAGTTATGTTCATTGCCGATTTGGATCTTTGTGATCTTGGGTCTAAGGTTTTTTCAGGTTCTGTCAATGGTTGTTATATTGTTCTTTGCTTTCTTTTTTTTTCTTATCTTTGTTAGCGATCATGCAATTTGAATTTGTGATCGTCAACACATATTTGTATAACGATAAAAATAAGATGTGTAAAAAAAAATATGCTAAATTTTTATTTTCTTACTTCATCCTCACACATTTAACTTCATCTAATTCAGAAATGTGGACAGAATTTTCAACCTTCAATTGCATCTGTAACACAGAACAAAAAAACCAAAAATATTTTTCTAGAGGCTATTCACTTATAAAAAAAAAAAGACATTAACTACAACATCAAATTATAGCAAACTTTTTTTTTTATTTTACAAGTTATTCTTCCATGTTATTTTATGTTACACACACCTTCTACACATCCTTTCTTCTTCTTTTTTTAACATAATTTATTTCATTGTCTTACCATCACAGGAGAACTAGTAATTTCTCTACTAAGGACTTGGATTTGGATTTCTACAACAAGAAGATAATTGTTGCCTCTGCAATTTTGATATAATTTGCAAACTACATAATCCTTTAAGTGCTCAACAATCTGGCAGTTTATTTGTATTTTGATGTTGTTTATAACTTTATCTATGTTATCAAATCTTTGATACTAGACTTAGCTGCAATTCTCCTTATCATTGCCTAGCAATTTTTTTTTTCATGGATGTTATTTTTGTTCTGGCAAACAAAATTACACCTTCATACACGCAATCTAAAATATCACCCGCGGCCAAGCACGGGCAATCAATCTAGTTACCCTGCTAAACATAATAACGAAATTCTCATTACAGTTTTATAATCACCGGCCACCAAAAATCGTGGAAGTAATGCTGCTCTTAAAATGAAAAAAATTAAAAATATATATTGTTTTGAATTTGTTTTTTAAATAACCTAGATTAATACCAGATTAATCCTCTAATTCATAACCGGAGCTTGAGTAAGGTTAATTCATAACGAAAACCTTGGGTTGGGTCAATCCACGACATAAGCTTTGAACAAGGTGGAGTCTGATCGGTTCTTATAATTATTATATTCCTTATATATAGCCATCGTCATTTTTCTCGTATTGAGTAAATGGGTGTATTTCTTCATTACCAGACAGACAAGACCGTGCAGACATACGACAAGCTCTCTTTCTTCTGATTGATTATTTCGTTCTTTTATAAATCGAAGACAAGACATCGAACATTACATCTATCTCTTTGTAAAAACTCAACAGCCCTTTTATCTTCTGACATTGGGCTCCTTTGTTTCCGTCAAATTCTTGATTTTTAAATCCCTCAATCTTGATTTCTTTCTTTTCTGGGTCTTCAAGAGTTGTTGCTTTGCCTCTGTAAATTGATTGGTTTGGTATTTATATATGGTCATTTCTGGGATTTTTGTTTTAATAACTAAGATCCTAGCTTTTGATGACTGTGAATATTTGGTTGTTCTTATAGCTTAAAAATTCGAGGTTTTGTTATCTGGGTTGTTTTGTAATTGGCTTAGTACCGTTTCCGAGGGATAAAAAATATTTCTGAAAGGTTTTTAAAGCTGGGCTTTGCAAATTGTATTGTTGAGGGCTATTGGGTTTTATAGTTGATCCTGATAAGCTCATTTGAAATCCAAAGCACTGAGTTCCTATTTGGATGATTATTATTAAATTCGGCCCGGCCTGACGGATTAATCCGGTGACTGGACCGGTCCAGGTTTAATAAAAGACTGGCTGGGAAAACAGCCCGGCCAAACACGGTAGACCTGACGGGTCGACCCATGACCCGGGCGAACCTTGGCGAGACCCGGTTTTTTTTTAAAATGTGGGATTTGAAACCTATTAGTATATATACTCTATGTTTTCAAGAAAAAAGCCATATTTTTTCAATGTGGGATAAAAAAAATCTTTTGGTTTAATACTTCAACTTAAAATGATAACATAATATGTTTTCAATGTGGGATTTGAAACCCTTTTGTATATATACTCTATGTTCCTAAGAAAAAAATTATATTTTTTCAATGTGGGATAAAAAACCTTTTGGTTTAAATATTTCAACTTAAAATGATAACATAGTATCTTTTTAATGTGAGATTTGAATCCCTTTCATATATATACTATATGTTCCCATGAAAAAAGTTATATTTTTTCAATGTGAGATTTGAAACTCATTAGTATATATACTCTATGTTCCCAATAAAAAAGTTATGTTTTCTTAATATGAGATTTGAAACTCATTAGTATATATACTCTATATTCCCAAGAAAAAAGTTATGTTTTTTCAATGTGGAATAAAAAAATTTTGGTTTAAATACTTCAACTTAAAAGGATAACATAGTATATTTTCAATGTGAGATTTGAAGCCCTTTCGTATATATATTCTATGTTTCTATGAAAAAAGTTATGTTTTTTCAATGTGAAATTTGAAACCCATTAGTATATATACTCTATGTTCCCAAGAAAAAAGTTATGTTTTTTCAATATGGGATAAAAAAACCTTTTGGTTTAAATACTTCAACTTAAAAGGATAACATATTATATTTTCAATGTGAGATTTGAAGTCCTTTTGTATATATACTCTATGTTTCCATGAAAAAAGTTATGTTTTTTCAATGTAGGATTTGAAATTTATTAGTATATATACTCTATGTTCCCAAGAAAATAGTTATGTTTTTTCAATGTGGGATAAAAAATATTTTTTGTTTAAATACTTCAATTTAAAAGTTTAAAATAATATCTTTTTAATGTGGAATAAAAAACTTTTTAAAATATTTTTTTAAACTTCATTGTTTACAATATGTATAACTTATATTTACAATGATTTTTTCATATGAAATATTAAAATTTAAAAAAAAATTAATTTTTTCAGGTTGATTCAGGTTGACCCATAAAACCCGGAACCCAACTCTTTGACTGGGTCAATTCTGTACCGGGTTTAATAACTAATGATTTGGATACCTACAAAAGTACTCAGGTCAGGATTCTTTCACTTTGCTAATTACTTGAATCTAATATTGAAGCTCATTTATCGTGCAGTTTTGAAGGCGATTTTTTTTTCTCCTTTTTAATGTCACAGATATCCTTGTAGCAGACAGTAGGAAAGTAATCTGCTTTGTAGATTTTGTGTAAAGTTTGAAAATTGTGATTGGAGAAACCAGTTAAAGATAATAGAAAGATGACAACTGGAAATATTGCTTCGAAGAAGGAGAGGAAATCAAGGAGGAACAGGCCAGTTGATGAGAATGCTCCCTTATTGCCTAAAAGGCAAGAGGATGTTGGTTTTGATGAGTTGAATGGAGCTTCCTTTACTGGGGCTGTGTTCAATTTATCAACTACAATAGTTGGAGCAGGAATCATGGCTTTGCCTGCCACCATGAAAGTGTTAGGCCTTGTAATCTAGAAAACTACGCAAGAAAGGCTGAATGAGCTCTCCTTTAAAAGGGTCTCATGTGCGAACTTTCCCGGGGACGGGCAAGAGTGTTTGACATGTTTGAGATTATAATAACGATGATAGTTTAAAGTATTTTTACTTATTTTTTTTAAAGAGTATAAGGAGGATAGGGTTCTTTTCTACCGTTAGTTCTGCTGGGAACTCATCTTTCATAGAAGACGCCACCATGGAATGCTGCTGGGTTGTTTCTAACTTATTTTACTGTTAATCTTCATGGTTAATCGAGCAATGCAAGTGGGATTTGTATTGGCTAATGATATCTCAGTGAAGGTTATTCAATTTGATGATTTCTATATTTGGTGTCAATTATCTTATCCACAACTTGATTTTTCTTGGACTTTTATCAACATACATGCTAGTTGTGATGACAGACCCAGATAGAATTTCTCAGTGTCTTCCTTACCCAGATAGAATATACATGCTGTTAATCCGCATGAGCATCGTGCTAGCTCACTTTACAATCATTCTAAAGTAGTTGTTTCTTGTCCCTTCCTTGATTCCTTGTTCCTTTTGGACTTGGGCTGTTCTGGCTTTAGATAATCGGAGGAATGGCATGAGAAACGTTCATGAAAGGCTTGACAGATTTCTCGCTAATTCTTCATGAGAGTTGCAGTTCCCTTCTCATAAAGTTCTCCACTTAGCAGAACTGGGTTCTGACCACAGACCCATTCTTGACACCAACTGGTGCCTTAGAACTCGAAGAACTTTCAAAATTGATTCTTGATGGGTTAATAATTCCCCAGCCAACTCCATCGTTCAAGCAAGTTGGGCTTCACCAGTTCAAGGCTCCAACATGTTTGGAGTCTTTACTGAACATAAACGATGCCATCATGAATTGGTTAATTGGTCCGAGGATGGCTCTTCTAACTTTGCTAAGAAACTAGCTGAACTTTTGAAAAACGAGCTTGAGTCTCTTAAGAACTCTAATGCTGATTGGATCTTGACGCAACATATAGGGAAAAGAGAAATCAAGATTTGATAAATCTTAAAATTATAGCTAAAGTGTTGAAAAAAACTTTAATTTAATATAATCTAAATATCATAAAATTTATTACCAATAGCATAAAAATTGTTTAAATAATGAAGTATACCGCCTGAGTTGGAATGAAAGGGATTAAAAAATAGTAATTTTTTGGGTTTTCAAGCATATTTATTTTTGTGTTTAAAAATTCTTAAAAAATTAATTTTTTTATCTTTTTTTTTTAATTATTTTTTTTTGCAAATCATTTTGAAGTATTAAAGTTAAAAATAAATTTTAAAAAATAAAAAAAATATTATTTCAATATATTTTTAAATTAAAAACACTTTGAAAAGTATCTTCTATTATAATATTAAAGAAACTTTTAGTTTAAGAATAAAAATGATCTTGATTGGTACTAAATGTCGATCCTACATATAAGAAACCATGTTTATACGTTACATTAAATATATTACTCTTGAACAAAGGATATAACATAGAATACATTAGATTTTTTGTCAACGTTTCGTCGCCGGTCAAATTAACTTGTTTTTTTGTAATAAAAAAGAAATAATAATTAATCATGACTCCAAAACTAGATATAGGCTAGACAACATACTTTTTATATATATATATATATATATATATATATATATATATATATATATATAGAGGGCTAGCTTTTCTTAACCTAAAAACTTATAAATCAGATAATAGGATCATAATAACATCATAAAAAATAAATTGAAATAATTTAGGAATTCTAATTCCATCCAACAAAATGGTGAAGTGCAAAAGTAAAAAGAAAAGGTATTTAATTTTAAATTTTAAAAAAAAATCAAGTAAACCTAGATAAACATACCGAACTAGTGACCCAACTTATAAGAACGAGATTACTTAATAAAAAACAAATAAAAAAATACAAAGGCTAATTTTTAACTAACTCAAAAATAAATGATGAAATTAAAAAAAAAATCAAGTTTTTTCTAAGTCAATAAGCTAAACCCGCAACTTAAATTATTAGATTGAGAGAACTATATAGAAAACAAACTGCAAAAAAATATATTCTTTTATTTAAGTTTAGAGATAAAAAGAAGTCGCATGATAATCTAAAAATGATAATTTTATTTGTGTATAATATTTTTTTTAAAAATAAATGCTTTGATTTTATTTAAATTAAGTTTAAAATAAATAAAGCAATGACTTTTAAAAAGGACCCAAGAATTTGGGGCTAATCAACCAGCTCCTTAGCCTAAAATGATGCCTATTAAACTTTTTTTTTTTCTTGACTTCACTTAGCCAATATTTTTTTTTTGTTTAAATTATCAGACGACATGTTATCTATTCTGACAAACGATATATCACCTGTGGTTTGACTGTCAGGCATCTCGAGTGACTAGAAATTCAAGCCGATGGTAGATTGAAAGTTAGGAATCCCAATTCCAACCAACAAAATAGTGAAGTGCAAAATTAAAATAAAATTCTAAAAATTAACTTCAGTAAATCTAGAAATATACCCAACCGATAACATGAGAAAAAGATTACTTAATAAAAAATAAAAAAATATATAAAAATTAAGTTTTATCCAACTTAATATCGAATAATAAAATTAAAAAAACAATTAATTTTTTTAAAAAACTAAGTTAATAAGTTAAATTTACGAGTTAAGTTATGAAATCAGAATAATTACATAAAAAATAAACTGATAAAAAATTATATTTTTTTTATTTAAGTTTAGAGATAAAAATAAAAGTCCCATCATAATTAAAAAAATAATTTTATTTGTGTATAATATTTTTTTTTAACCAGCTCCTCAACCTAAAATGATGCCCATTAAACTGTTCAAACTGTTCTTTTTAGCTTGGCTTCGCTGAGCCAATATTTTCTTTTTTGGTTTAAACTATTAGACAACACATTATCTACACTAGCAAACAATACATCACCTGTGGTTCGACTGTCGGCACCTCGGCTGGCTAGAAAGTCAAGCCAACGATATTTTTACAGGTTTATTTTGAATCATTTTTTATCTAAAAATACATTAAAAAAAAAATCATAAAAGCCTAACTCTTCTATGGGCTCAAATTACCAACTAATCATTTTATAAACCAAGAATTAATTTGAATTTAAAAACAGTTTTTAAGCCCAGATGAAGTTCAAACGACACCTAATTAAAAATCATTTCATTAAAAAAAATCATTTAATATCAAAAATGATTATTTTATTAACTGAAATTAGAAATGATTATTTTCAATTTGGTTCAGTCTTTATTAAAAAAAAGTAACCAAACCAAAACCAGTTCAAACAACCGGTTTTGATTCGGTTTTTTAAGATAAAAACCGGTTCAAACCGGTTTGTCTAGGTTTTTCGGTTTGACTCTGTTTTTTTCCGGTTTAGCTTGAGTTTTTTTTTAGTTTTAGGCTTATAAAACCAAACCGGTTGGTTTTTTTTAAAATTTTAATCGGTTTAATCGGTTTTTTTTCACGGTTTGATTTTTTCAGTTATTTTTTTCTGATTTTCTTGGTTTTTCAATTTTTTTCTCACTCCTAGCTGAAATCAATGTCGGCCGATATTTTTTCTCTTCTTAAATGGAATGCAACAACTCTCTCTATCTCTTAAACTTAATGACTAAAAAACAATGAAAATAAAGTTTTAGAAAAAAAAAAATTAACTTTCAAGAACTAAAAAGATAAAAAATGTTTCTAGTGAACAAAATGAGAACAAAAATATACTTTTCACGCCAAGAGCCAATTAGTTACTATGTTTTTTTTTCACTTTGATCATTTTCTTTAAATATCATCATTCCATATCGAGTAAGAAATAATTAGCCATTAATTTTGTAATTAAAAGATAAAATAATAATAAAAAAAAGTAATAATAAAAAACAAATTCACTTTTCTAATCCATAATGAATTGTGAAACCAAGCACAATAAATTTAGGTGCAGTGATTATATTAAGGGGAAAAAAAACAAATATCAAAAAATCAAGTTAAATACTCTATGTCTTTTTATGAATATAACAACAAATTTGTTTAAATCCTTCCTAGATTTTAACCAACCATAGAAAACCTTTTATTTTCAATTAAATACAAATATAATATTTGTAATAAAAAATATTATAAAGGAATGTGTAAGAATCTTATATATTGAACACGAACCCTTCAAAAAAGGACGACGATAAAATAACACAAAGCATAATATAATAAAAGGATGGTAAATTGTTTATTTAAGAATTTGTTTGACTCGGTCGCCAATAATACCTGGCTAGAGAAAACGCTGGACCTTCCCAAGTCCAGCACCGTCCCAGCCTGTCTTGGCCGTCGCGCCGGTGCTTTTCTTGTCCATTTTTAGGGTTTATGAAGGTAACAAAAAAAAAATCATAAAAAATGAAGAATATATAATTTAAAATTAATTCTTTTAAAATACCAATATAATTCTTTTAAAATTAATTAATCTTATTTTCCCAATATATAACTATTTGTACATCGCATAAAACTATAAATAATATAAAATAAGCTTCTTAAATTACCCCTAACCTATATAATATTCCGTTGACACTTTAGCCATAATTAAAAGTTAAGAGCAATAAATTTACATAAAAATTTATTAAATACTTAAATCACAT
>Ga0325403_1005200_pt1 | contig 12244 bp, 4 predicted proteins | sample PopdelMetagenome_19_FD_205665 | JGI IMG/M metagenome (GOLD analysis project Ga0325403, IMG submission 205665) | Populus deltoides microbial communities from Bellville, Georgia, United States - Xylem-PdKOR-R4 | ecosystem: Host-associated > Plants > Phyllosphere > Stem > Wood/Secondary xylem...
CCTTGTCAAATGTCAAGACCCATACTGATGATGCATTTTCCAAACGACTTGTCAAGGGACGACGCTCTCCCCTCTTTCGTTACCTCAGAGTCCAGTGCCCCTGCGCCGCGCCCATTAAATTGGCACGAGTTTGTTTGGCAGTGTGGTTGTGGTTGCTTTTTAAATAATTTTTCATGTTAAAATATATGTAAATGATATTTTTTTTATTTTTTAAAAATTATTTTTGACATCAGCACATCAAAATGATTTGAAAATAATAAAAATATATTAATTTGAAGTTAATAAAAAAATAAAAAAATTTCAAATTTTATGAAAAACGCTTTTAAAACGCAGAAACAAACAGGCCCTAAGACTGAAGGTGGAGTGAAGTGTGTGAGTATCGTTCTTTTCAGATGCCAGTTTCTATTGAATGCCCTGCTTGAGGAATAGAAATTTCATATAACTTATGCTCTATATAGAAATATTAGATTGTATAGGGTTGATAATGAAGCGGATTCATTAAAAATTCACAGATGAAAAAATGGAAGAAAAAAAAACATTCATTCCCCTTCTATATCTTATGTCCATTGTATTTTTGCTCTGGTGGGTTTTTTTATTTAATAAAACTCCGGGATATTAAATTATTAATTCATGGAATACTTGTTTAAAACTACCTACAGGCTGTAGGGGTCAAGTTATTGATGTGAGATGGATCCAGAAAAAAAGGGTTCACTTATATTCCAGAAACAATTCTGACGAGTTCTCTGATGCTTTTTTCTAGCCATAGCAATCCAACCAAGTCTAGAGATTCCTCCAATTGTTATTTCTGAAGATTTTTTTAGCGTTGGTGGGCATGTTGATTTAACACTCTCCAAATTAAATCATCAAACAAAATTGATTTTATCATGTTTTAAAGCTAATTTAACCTAAGGTACTGTTTGTGATTGTGATTGTGATTTAAAGTGTTTTTCACCTAAAAATACATTAAAATAATTTTTTTAAAAAAATTATTTTTGAGATTAGAAATCAAAATAATATAAAAACATAAAAAAATAATAATTTTTAACAAAAAAGAAAAATAATTTTGAATTTTGAGAAAACACGGTTTCAACCGAGTTCCCAAACAGGATTTAAATTGGTTAGGTTGTTAGAAAGTCCACGTGATTTTTATTTTAGGTAGCGTAGGGTTGGATTAGATTTTCTTAATCTCAATTTATGTATCTTATATAGTTATTAAATCATATGTTATTTGAATATGCTCATGAACATTTTATGTGACAAAACCAAAGGTTATCCTTGCAATCTTTAAATAATTAGTGTATATGTGATGTACTCAATAGGTAGATTACATTGTAATAACTATGTTCATATAAATATATTTAATTTATTAAAATTTTATTTATTTTTAATATTCATCATATATTTAATTAATAAATTTAATATTTTATTAATGAATCTAGAGTAAAGATAAATTTACGTGGAAAAAAATAATTTCAAATAAAATTATAAAGTTGTTATAATTATGAGATTTTTATTACATCAAATCATTATTCCTAAAATGTTCATGGTCAATGTTATATTAAGACTGAATATTAATTAAAGTTGTTAAGACTGATATATATTTTGTTATTTTCTATATGAAATTAAGCAATTATTATCATAACTTAAGGTAAAAGGAATACCTAGAACTAATATATAGGTGTCAAATGACATATACACTAAACTGACTTGCATGAGAATTCTATATGGAGATGTCATTTGTGTTTATGAAAAGACTCACGTGACAACTGTATAAGTGATTCTTAGAATTGAGATCATTAAGTTATCTTTATATAAGGAGTGTTATGTTTTGATATTGTTACACGTTATCCTAATCAAGAGTAACAAATGGACAGATATTGAATATAACATAAACTATATGAAAGTATTTAAATAATCAAGAGATTATTCATCACCCTAGGTGGATTAGAAAAAAAATATTTCATTTGTTCTCAAATAGTATTGATTGTAAATCCTTGCATAAGGTGGAATGAGATTTGAAAAGAGTTTCAAATCTTATTCAAATAATCAATGACTATAGAGTTTAGAACAAGTATTATTTGACATAATAAACACATTACATGCTATAATATCTAAATCAGAATATTATTGATGAAGTAACAATAATTACACTAAGAAATTAGTTATTGAAAGGTTAAGTTCAACCACTTATAACTTTCCTAATATTTGAGGGATCATGACAAATTGTTAAACATTGTACTTAATCTTCAAATATAAATCAATCAATTGATGCAATAATTGATAATAAATTAATTTGTTAACTTAATTTTATTTTATTTTATTTAGGATTGTGATTTATATTTGGGTCAACTTATTAGAAAATCTAATGACTCATATACATAAGAACCACTGGTTAGAAATAAAAATGAAATGATTAAACATGTGTGATTTTATTGTAAATAAGTTTTAAATGTAGGATTAGAGTGTAATTTATATAAAGAATTACAGTTTTAGACATAGAAAACTCAAGTAGGGACTTGATTGAATAATTTTTAAAATTTTTTCTAAAATAATATGTGTGATATTATTAAGAGGGAAATTTATATTTTGCTATTTATAGGGTTTTCAAATTTTCTTATAAATAGAATGTTATGCCACTTATTTTCTAAGTAATACAATGTACAAAAACTATGTAAGTTACAAAACACCTAAAAAACACACAAAAAAAAAGAGTTAGCATTCAAAAATATAACAATCACTTTCTCCTAAAAAAGTTTAGGAGATTTCTCACTTCTGAATCTTGTAGATTACCATTAGAGGTTAGACACTTGGATGACTTGTGGTTTGCGACAACCTAGAATTGAAGCAATTATTCAAAGTTAATAAGAACATCTGATCTTCAAGTAATCTTCATATAAACCCTAAAATCCTCTAGATTTATCTAACATGATCTTAGAACTCTAAAAAAAATTAATTTATTATTCTCATTGTGTATATGTGTTTTGGAAAACTCAATTGTGGTAGCGGAGCAATCGTTAGACAATTAAAGTTGTTGATTGCATGTTTTAATAATTATTATTATTATTGCTGTTAATTGCGAACTAAATTTTTGTGCAAAATTATTTTCCCAAAAAAGCCTTTTCTCTCGTGATTTTTCAAAAACAAATGGCTACTGCTCCGGCCAAATTTGGTTGAAAACTAAAACAAATAGTTTTAGATGGTTGCAATAGCCATTAGCGACATTGCTGGCATGCTGGCAACAAACACAGCAGCACCAGATGTTGTTACGTGTAATGTCAGCTGGTGCAACGCAAAGGTTGTTGCCCTGTGCTGCCACCAAGTACAGCACCAACATTGCTCCTGAAGGCTGTCGGTAGCATGGGCAGCCCATGCCAACAGCAGCAACAAAAAAAGCAATGAGAAAAAAATAGGGGCAAATTACAGTTCCACCTTTAAGCTTTGTTTAGGGTTTTTAGGATATAATTACAACACTACCCTTGTAACTTATATCTAATTACATATAGGTATACTTAGGGCTAAAATTATGATTTTACCCCTCCGTATATAAAATAATGATTTTATATTAAAATTAAAATCCTAAATTAAATTAATTATAGAATTATTTTTCCTAACTGGATTAATATTGAATTAAAGTATTTAACTCTTAAATATTTGAGTTTGGTAATATTTTAATAGGAATAAGATTTAATTTAAAATGCTTAATTATATAATATTTAGAAAAACAATTTTTCTAAAATAAAAGAAGTTTTTAATCCAGAAAATTTTGTATAATTGACCCTAAAATAGTTTAGGATATTAATAAAAATAATATGATTAATTTTTTTAAAAAGATTTTCAAAGAAAAAATGTAAGGTGATTATATATGTTAAAAAAAAAACTAGTTTAGGATATTAAAAATATAAGGTAATTTTAAAAAAAATCAAAGAAATAATGTTTCATCATCAAAACCTTGTAAAACTTTGTCAACAAGAAAGATATTATGAATAACAATTTCCTTTGCATACAAATTCTTATTTTCAACCATTTTATCCCTTTTGAGTTTCAATTGATCCTCATGAATCTACTTGGAATATAAAGAAACTACAACCACAAACTTCTCATCCTTCATAAATGAATATATATTCGTAAATCCATCATACATAGTTTTTCTATCATACTGTTAAGGTCTACTTAATAATAAGAACTACATCACATAATACTTCATCATAGTACTTTCCAATGGAAAAAAGATATAAGAACTTGTTTAAACACCTTTACCTCACCACAATCATTCAATCATTGCAATTATAGGGAACATGATGTTTAATAGTATGCAAGTTCAATTTATCCACCAAATCCATACTAGTTATATTCGTCCCATTACCATTATCAATTATCATGCTACATACTTTATCCACCAAACCTTTCTCTCTCCTCAAATTAGGTCATCAATAAGAAAAATAAGTGGCCAAATTAAATGGTGGTTGTGATGCCCCTTCCTCTTAAGTTGTCTCTCCACTTTAGCAGTAATATACATCATATCCTCCAACTCTACTTAATGTTGTAGCTCTCTAATATGAATGATCTCACAATTCAACCAATTTAAAAACCTAGTCATGGTGGCCTCCCTTTCCTCCACAACCTTAGCTCGAATCATCACGACCATCATCTCTTTATGATAGTCATAAATACTCTTAGTACCCTAACTTAAACCCTATAGTTTCTGATACAACTCCCTACAGTAGTGATTAGGCACAAAATGTATTCACATCAAATACTTCATATTATCCCATTTAGCAATAAGTCTCTCCCCATTCCTTTTTTGGAAGTCACAATTTGATCCCACCATATAATTGTATAATCAACAAATTCACTTGCCAAAAATTTCACATTTTTTTTGCTTAGAATAATTATGACAACAAAAAATCTAATCTACATTTTTCTCCTACTGCAAATAAGTCTTGGGATTGTTTTTACCTTGGAAATTATGAATTTTAAGCTTGATAAAGTCCAAATCACCATCAACTTCATCATGATGCCAATAGTTTTGGAAATCCTCTATGGTTGAACTGGCCTCCATGCCTAAACTCATCATCTCATTGGTTTATAGGTTGTCAAAAACCTTTTGTATGTCTTATGGCCTCATCCTCAAAGTCATCATCCTCACCTCATCATCAAAGTCATCCAAGTTATGGTTTACATGTAGTTTAGGTCTTCTGTCAAAGTTACCTCTTCAATTAGCCCCATTTCTGTATTCATAATTCTTATTACTATGTCTTCACATTCTATCCAACATCACATGTACATTACTAATCGCCATTTTAAACCTCAATATCATTAGTGTTAGCCTTTGAATCTGAAGTTTGAGGTTGTTTGTCTCCGTAGTTGGTAGTGTTTCACCATTTTCTTTAGCCATCGCGAATCTGCAAAATTCATTAGTGGTAAAAAAAATTGTGTTTACTCACTCACTCCCTCATAGACTTCTCTCCTGTTTCAATCAAAGCCTTCAATTACAAGTAATTTTAATGCCAAAAAGTCTGTATTGATGGCATTTGCAAAGATAATGTCAAGAAGGGGCAAAGACACGACAAGAATAAAGTTTATAATAAGAAAAATATTGATTTAGATCTAATTTGCAGTCTGACCTTTTGGATCAAATTTGATAGAAAGCAAACAAAGGTGTTTTTGAGTAGTAATCAACCCAAAAAACTGAATACATTAATTTTTAATGGTACTAACATGAAATTACAAGGCCTTTCAATTGACGAACGTAACAAATCATTTTAGACCCAAAATAACATTTTATAGTGTGTAAGTTTTTTTTTACTCTAAGAATAAACACAATTAAAACATATAAACAAGGACAAACATAAGAAGGAAAAGAAAACTGATCAAAACTAACTTAAGCGATTCTAACCGAAACAAAGAATAAAGAAGAAGAAAAATTATCGTGGAAATAAATAAATAACAACAAGAAAGATATAACCTAATCATAGAGTCTAGTTTTGATACTAACTAACATAAACCTCATGGTCACACAACCTACAATAAATATGATAACTTCCCCCAGAAACTTAAATAATCAGGTTTGGTTAAACCTTGACCTAATGTTAACCTGTAACTACGAACCAAAGGTATTGAATAATTGCAAATGATGCTACAAGGTCAGTTATACCTTGATAAGTCTGATTTACACTTTGTCCCAGTAAAGAAGAAGTTTGCTCAAGAAAAACTAAATTTCATTAATATCAAAAGGCTGCTCAAATTTGCATCAAAAAAAGACATGATATAGTCCTAGAATAATAACCCTAATAGTCTCATGTTAGATTGCAAATCAATGAGCCTTAACTAAAACTCAACTAAGCACAAGTCTAATGCCTAAAACAAGCCTAGGCATTAATTTGGACCAAAACATACCCAACAAAAATAAAAAGCTCTAAAACTAAAATATAATTATCCTAAATATTAATTAAAACAATAAATAAATCTAAAGAAATATTCAAATTAATACAAGTTATAGCAAAAACCCTAAAATCATATTGCCTTGTATTGGATCTCTTATAGTTGAATCTGAAACTTGTAAAATAAAAAGTGTCCCTTTGTGTCGTCTATTAATCCTATTTCCTTGCTTGAAAGATGTTATCTTGAATGTTGAAGTTTCTTTCCTTGTTTAACTGAAAGTATACTCTCAAAAATAAGAAGAAAAGTGGTTGCAATGTCTCATTTAAATAGTCTCTTATAACCTCATTTTTTAATAAGAAAATCCTGCAAAAGAAAGGAAGAAAATAATAAGGATAGTTCTCCAATTCTAACCTCCTCTTATAATCCATGTTAAGGAATAATTCCTTACATTTAAAGGACAAAATATGATGGAAAATAATTCTCATATGTTGTTGCCTCTTTGTTTCCATGTTAGGCATGGAATCCTTGCCTAACATGGAAAAACAATATTTCTTCTTCAAGTCAACCTTAGCCGACTCTTTGTTTCCCCTTTTAATGTTAGGAAACTTCCTCTTACAAACAACTAAATAGATGTCATCCATGCATCCTAGTTTAGCTAGGATATTTGATAAATCCTTATAGAAAAAGGATCCCAACACCCTAATTAATCCAATCCAACTTTAGACTTCATGTAACCCAAACTTATACACATTAACATAACCAAAATTAGAGTTGATATAAGCTCCCAACAAACTTACTTTGCTGCCCAAATTAAACCCATTCATAAGCTGCTCAAATCTTGCCAAGTGCAATATTAATGGCTTTGGAATGAACTAGGGGTGATCATTTTCGGTTCGGTTTGGTTTTTATAACAAAAATAACCAAACCTATTAAAAAAACGAAATGGTTCAAACCGACCTGTTTTGGTTCGGTAAGGTTTTTAGGATAAAAACTGGTTCAAACTGGTTTGACTTGGTTTTTTCCGATTTGGCTCTGTTTTTTTGGTTTGGCTCAGTTTTTTTCTGGTTTGGCTCGGTTTTTTCGGTTTGGGTTTGGTTTAGTTTTTTCGGTTTCAAGCTTATAAAACCAAACCAAACCAGTCGGTTTTTTTAAAATTTTAATCGGTTTTTTTTCACGGTTCAGTTTTTTTTGTTATTTTTTTCTGGTTTTCTCTGTTTAATTGGTTTTTTGGTTTTTTTGCTCACCCCTAAACTAAACCCCTTATCATACACAACCCAAAGCTAACCAAACTCACTCCATGCTAAAACCCTCTCATAGCTAATTGTATTTCAATTGGAAAACCAAGGCAAGAAACAATTTTGGCCGAATGGCCTCCCATCTAAGCTCAAACACATAACTGAATGTTCAACATGAAAAATCCAAGTCTAAATTGTATCAACCCAAGTGTGTGGGCCAATCTATTTTGTACAAAAAATCAAATTATTTTTTTGTACAAATACTACGGCGTTGGATCTGTAAACCTAACTTATTAAAAAAAGGCCTAGCCTACGCACTAAGCCTCATAATATTTTTTATATTCAAAGACAAATGACATGTTGTCTACTCTTTATTATTTTAAAAAAAGAGGTGCAAGCGACGCGTATCCTATAACCTTAGAATTAGGCTACCGTAGGGTTGCTAAAAATCAAGGCAATGACGTTTTATGTTCAAAACTTTGATTTTCAACCCTTTTTCTTTTTCCTAAATACCATAGAGATCTTAATAAATCTATCAATGCCTTAAATAATCCTAAACTCAATGTGAATAAAAAAAATTCTCGAGCTCATATCTATAATCTTAGACGATGAGAACGTTATGAATACCTCAATGAAACTCCTCTCACTAGATAGAATCTGTTAACACAAAAATCAATTATTTTGATTGTAGGAATTAGTGTCGATTGAGATTTTCTCTCTCGATCATAGTTTTTAAACCCGGACCAGTCTAAGGCTCGAGTTCTAGGTTTTGACCGGGTCACCAAGTCGGCCGGGTCAATCTCTATTTTAAAAAAATTCAAAACGGCGTCATTTTAGTAAAAAAAAAGTCAACGGGTTGCAATCAGGTTTTTGACTGAGTTTTGCCGGGTCAACCCACCGGGTTGGCCAGGTCGCACCGGGTCATGACTTTTCCTATTTTTTCTTCAACCCGGCCCGGTTCCAGCCCCGGGTAGGCTGGGTCCCGGGTTGACCCTCTGGGTCGAGCCGGGTTTCAAAACTATGCTCTCAATTACCATAATTCAATGACTCTCTCTCCTCTTTTAAACTAAAAACTGAAAAAAAAAATTATACTAAAATTGAATTTTAAAAAATTAAAAGGATAATCAATCATTTAGAAAGTATGACTTAACAAAAAAAAAATTAGTATTGTTTATTAGCCTGTTAACAGTGTGTTTTCTACGGCCAACAGCTGCCTCATTTAGTTTTTTTTCTTTAATTAAAACATACTCTAAATGGTGTGGGGGAATCACTTTTCCCCCACACACATTTCACTTTGGATTACAAAAGTAATCCATAGTGATTCTTCTCCCTTTTTTTTTCTAACTTTTCCCTTTTTTCTTTTTTTTTCGTTTTTTTTTTCAAATTTTGTTTTTCAACTTTCCTATTTTTTTCATTTATTTTTTTCATTTTTTTTATTGATTTTACCTTTTAAATATTGACCTGGTTAAAATATTTGCTTTATAATTTTGTTTTCTTTAAAATACTGTGAATTACTGCGATGTTTTTCCACATAGTTTTTCTTTTTTATTTCTTTATTTTTCAAAATTATATTTGTCAATTTTTTTTTAATATTGAGCTGATTGAGAATTTGGTTTTGTAATTTTTTTTCTTTAAAACATTGTTGATTGCTATAGTGTTTCTCCGCATGATTTTTTTCTCCAAAATTATCTTTTTCATTTTATTTTATTTTTTAATATTGAACTGGTTAGAAATTACAGTTACAATATGTTAGGAAAGCACTGTAACTTTTTTTGAAAATTACTGTTGATTGCTATAGTTTTTTTTCCCACATGGTTTTTTTTGTTTTTATAACGTTTTTTTCTAAAATTATCTTTGTCAATTTTATCTTTTAAATGTTAAGCTAGTTAAGAATTGCACTTACAAGTAACTACAAGTTTTTCCTCACAAAACACTATGGATTGATACAGTTTTTCCTCATATGGTTTTTTTTCAGTTTCTTTTGTGTTTTATTTTTTTGCGATATTTTTTCCAAAATTATCTTCGTTGATTTCATTTTTTTTAATATTGAGTTGGTTAGAATTTAACTTTGTAATAAAGCTTAATTATGTGGGGAAAACATTGTAGCTTTGCTCATAAAACATTGTGGATTGCTACAATGTCTCTCCGCATGGTTTTTTGTTATAACTTTTTTCAAATTATCTTTTTTAATTTTATTTTTTTAATATTGAGTTGTTTGTAAATTATAATTACAAGTCATTACAAATAAGGCTAAATCATGTAGGAAAGCATTGTAGCTTTCATCACAAAACACTGTGAATTGCTACAATGTTTCCACCATGATTTTTTTTTTGTGTTTGTTTTGTAATTTTTTTTCTAAAATTATTTCTGTCGATTTTTTTTTAATATTGAGCTGATTAAAAATTTAGTTTTGTAATTTTTTTTCTTTAAAACACTGTGAATTGTTGCAGTGTTTTTCCATGTGATTTTTTTATGATTTTTTCCAAAATTATCTTTGTTGATTTTTTTTAATATTGAGTTGATTAAGAATTATAATTACAGTAAAATTAAATCATATGAGGAAAGCGTTGTAGTTTTTCTCACAAAACACTGTGGATTGCTACAATATTTCTCTAAATGGTTTTTTATTTTATTTTATTGGGAAAAGCGCTATAGTTTTCCTCACAAAACATTGTCAATTGCTACAACGTTTTTTCTCATGGGTTTTTTCCTTCCAAAATTATCTTTGTTGGTTTTTTTTTTAATATTAAATTAGTAGAGAATTTAGCTTTGTAATTTTTTTTCTTTTTTTAACTGAAAAGTTAAATCATGTGGCGAAAGCACTGTATTTTTCTTCACAAAACACGGTAAATTATTATAAATCATTTTGTTTAGTTTCTAAGTTTTTGATCACCAACATAACTTTTTTTTTTCGTCATGAAATATTTACTCCATCATACCTTTAATTTCTATTACTTATCTAGCGCCAGTTCATAATTATAACACTATTAAATATATTTATTTTATAAACCTGCAGCAGCACGCGGGCATGTCATCTCGTAATAATTAGACGATGTCGATACAAGACATGAAAACCAGCGATATATTTTCTTGACTTCTAAATCTGTCAATATCTCTGGATTTATCTCCTTTCTGATTTTTATTTTCTTCCTTTTGATATGGTTATGGGCTTGACCATATTCTTCTTGAGGGTTAATAGTTTACTGAGTGCTTGATTCTCCAGCTACTTTTGATATGGAATGTCCTGATTATTGTAGACCCCGAATCGGATGTTCATCATTAATGGTTGTCCTGGATTCAGGCTTTTGTGGAGCACTGTTGCTTGGAGCAACAGTTCATATCAGTTTCTGGGCAACAAAAACCAGATCAAGTTGCTTGGAGCAATTGATGCTAGGTAAATAATTTGACCTTTCCAACGCTTTCTGAACTCTCTCTTCTGAAACTCATGGTTCCCTCTTTCCTTCTAACCAGTGACTTGCCGGAGATTTTTGGCAGTACCTCGCATTTGTGCCAATAACGATCCATTGAATGATACAGCATACTAAAGGTACAATTGCTGTTACTTGTGTTTTTGTTTTTGTTAATTACATTTCTTCGTTTTCCAAGCAATTCAAAAGACAAATAAAAACATCACGTATCCTTCTTTCATTTTGATGATCCAGATGGTTCAAAATTTTTCTTTCAGCGAAGAAACAGCCGTTGATGCTGCAAATTATGGCCATTCAAGGAATCATGTAGAACATCAGATTATATCTCCAGTTCCTGGACTAAGTTATCAGGATATATTGAGAATTCTTAGTATTATTGATGTGAAACTTGTGATCACGTAGTCACGTAACGCATAATAAATACTAAAAAGCAAGATAATCAAGTTTAATAGGAATATGATACAATGAAAACATATTTTAAAACACTAGTATTGTTAGAATAAGAACCTTCAAGTTTGATAGGAATGTGATATAATAAAAACATGTTTTAAGACACTAATCTTATTAGAATAAGAATCTCCACCCAACGAACAACAATTCCAAACAAGAAATATATAAAAAAAACAACACAAAGATAATTATACTTTAATAAGTTTAATTGTTCTTTGTTTAATCAAGAAGAAAAGTATTGCATAATACAAATCATAAATTTATTCAAATCATCATGGTTGAAAAACTTAAATTAAGTACAATCTAAATAGTGGTGAAAAACATTCTAAACAACTTTTTATAAAAAAATAAAATTTATTAAAAAAACAGGTAAAAAAATTCTATATCAACTGGAAAACTAAAATAAATAATGTATAGTAGCTTCTAGATCTTACCATAATGTTTTTTTTTATGTTGGATAAATCTGAAATTTTAACATAATATAAAACAAGACCTTTGAAAACATCCAGTAAAATTTCAACCCGATTCAATGATTGAATTAAAAAAAATGTTTATTGGCATTAAATTATGCATTAAAAAATATCAGCAAAAATGGAAAAAAAAGCCGAAGGCGAGTCAATTCTACTCATTTTCTTTTATTTTATCTGGAGCTGTTTCCAGTATGAGAAAAATCAACTGAATGTAATGTTTGAGCCTTTTGTTATGTTTTTGTTTGTCCAGGCACTTGAGGATGCCCTCGCTAAACAGGAG
>Ga0325403_1005203_pt1 | contig 12242 bp, 6 predicted proteins | sample PopdelMetagenome_19_FD_205665 | JGI IMG/M metagenome (GOLD analysis project Ga0325403, IMG submission 205665) | Populus deltoides microbial communities from Bellville, Georgia, United States - Xylem-PdKOR-R4 | ecosystem: Host-associated > Plants > Phyllosphere > Stem > Wood/Secondary xylem...
GACGAATGCATTCTGCACATGTGAAAAGAGTTGTGAGGGCTACTTCTGAGTGGGCAGCGACTCAGTTTTCCTAGACTATTTATGAGTCACTAGGGGCTGTTTGGGCTGCCGAATCCATTCGCCTCCTGTGAAAGGAGTTTCGGGGGCTATATCTGAATGGGCACCGAGTCAGTTTTCCTTCAATGTTTATGAGTCAACAGGGGCTGTGGGGGCTGACGAATGCATTCGGCACATGTGAAAAGAGTTGTGAGGGCTACTTCTGAGTAGGCTGCGACTCAGTTTTCCTAGACTATTTATGAGTCACTAGGGGCTGTTTGGGCTGCCGAATCCATTCGCCTCCTGTGAAAGGAGTTTCGGGGGCTATATCTGAATGGGCACCGAGTCAGTTTTCCTTCACTGTTTATGAGTCAACAGGGGCTGTGGGGGCTGACGAATCCATCCGGCACATGTGAAAAGAGTTTTGAGGGCTACTTCTGAGTGGGCAGCGACTTAGTTTTCCTAGGCTGTTTATGAGTCACGAGGGGCTGTTTGGGCTGCCGAATCCATTCGCCACCTCTGAAAGCAGTTTCGGGGGCTATATCTGAATGGGCACCGAGTCAGTTTTCCTTCACTGTTTATGAGTCAACAGGGGCTGTGGGGGCTTACGAATACATTCGGCCCATGTGAATAGAGTTTTGAGGGCTACTTCAGAGTGGGCAGCGACTTAGTTTTCCTAGATTGTTTATGAGTCACCAGGGTCTGTTTGAGCTGCCGAATCCATTCGCCACCTGTGAAAGCAGTTTCGGGTGCTATATCTGAATGGGCAACGAGTCAGTTTTCCTTCATTGTTTATGAGTCAACAGGGGCTGTGGGGGCTGACGAATGCATTCTGCACATGTGAAAAGAGTTGTGAGGGCTACTTCTGAGTGGGCAGCGACTCAGTTTTCCTAGACTATTTATGAGTCACTAGGGGCTGTTTGGGCTGCCGAATCCATTCGCCTCCTGTGAAAGGAGTTTCGGGGGCTATATCTGAATGGGCACCGAGTCAGTTTTCCTTCAATGTTTATGAGTCAACAGGGGCTGTGGGGGCTGACGAATGCATTCGGCACATGTGAAAAGAGTTGTGAGGGCTACTTCTGAGTAGGCTGCGACTCAGTTTTCCTAGACTATTTATGAGTCACTAGGGGCTGTTTGGGCTGCCGAATCCATTCGCCTCCTGTGAAAGGAGTTTCGGGGGCTATATCTGAATGGGCACCGAGTCAGTTTTCCTTCACTGTTTATGAGTCAACAGGGGCTGTGGGGGCTGACGAATCCATCCGGCACATGTGAAAAGAGTTTTGAGGGCTACTTCTGAGTGGGCAGCGACTTAGTTTTCCTAGGCTGTTTATGAGTCACGAGGGGCTGTTTGGGCTGCCGAATCCATTCGCCACCTCTGAAAGCAGTTTCGGGGGCTATATCTGAATGGGCACCAAGTCAGTTTTCCTTGACTGTTTTTGAGTCAACAGGGGCTGTGGGGGCTGACGAATCCATTCGGCACATGTGAAAAGAGTTTCGAGGGCTACTTCTGAGTGGGCAGCGACTCAGTTTTCCTAGACTGTTTATGAGTCACTAGGGGCTGTTTGGGCTGCCGAATCCATTCGCCACCTGTGAAAGGAGTTTCGGGGCTATATCTGAATGGGCAACGAGTCAGTTTTCCTTCACTGTTTATGAGTCAACAGGGGCTATGGGGGCTGACGAATCCATTCGGCACATGTGAAAAGAGTTGTGAGGGCTACTTTTGAGTGGGCAGCGACTTAGTTTTCCTAGACTGTTTATGAGTCACTAGGGGCTGTTTGGGCTACCGAATCCATTCGCCACCTGTGAAAGCAGTTTCGCAGGCCACATCTGAATGGGCAGCGAGTCAGTTTTCCTTGACTGTTTATGAGTCAACAGGGGCTGTGTGGGCTGACGAATCCATTCATCACCTGTGAAAACAGTTTCAGGAGTTGTTTCTGTGAGGGCGCCGACTCAGTTTGTAGTGACTGTTTATGAGTCACTAGGGGCTGTTTGGGCTGCCGAATCCATTCGCCACCTGTGAAAGCAGTTTCGGGGCTATATCTGAATGGGCAACGAGTCAGTTTTCCTTCACTGTTTATGAGTCAACAGGGGCTCTGGGGGCTGACGAATCCATTCGGCACATGTGAAAAGAGTTTTGAGGGCTCTTTCTGAGTGGGCAGCGACTCAGTTTTCCTAGACTGTTTATGAGTCAGCAGGGGCTGTTTGGGCTGCCGAATCCATTCGCCACCTCTGAAAGCAGTTTCGGGGGCTATATCTGAATGGGCACCGAGTCAGTTTTCCTTGACTGTTTTTGAGTCAACAGGGGCTGTGGGGGCTGACGAATCCATTCGGCACATGTGAAAAGAGTTTCGAGGGCTACTTCTGAGTGGGCAGCGACTTAGTTTTCCTAGACTGTTTATGAGTCACTAGGGGCTGTTTGGGCTGCCGAATCCATTCGCCACCTGTGAAAGCAGTTTCGGGGCTATATCTGAATGGGCAACGAGTCAGTTTTCCTTCACTATTTATGAGTCAACAGGGGCTATGGGGGCTGACGAATCCATTCGGCACATGTGAAAAGAGTTGTGAGGGCTACTTTTGAGTGGGCAGCGACTTAGTTTTCCTAGACTGTTTATGAGTCACTAGGGGCTGTTTGGGCTACCGAATCCATTCGCCACCTGTGAAAGCAGTTTCGCAGGCCACATCTGAATGGGCAGCGAGTCAGTTTTCCTTGACTGTTTATGAGTCAACAGGGGCTGTGTGGGCTGACGAATCCATTCATCACCTGTGAAAACAGTTTCAGGAGTTGTTTCTGTGGGGGCGCCGACTCAGTTTGTAGTGACTGTTTATGAGTCAAAAGGGGCTGTGTGGCCAGACGAATCCATTCATCCCCTGGGACAGCAGTTTCGGGGGCTATATCTGAATGGGCAACGAGTCAGTTTTCCTTCACTGTTTATGAGTCAACAGGGGCTGTAGGGGCTGACGAATCCATTCGGCACATGTGAAAAGATTTTTAAGGCTACTTCTGAGTGGGCAGCGACTTAGTTTTCCTAGGCTGTTTATGAGTCACCAGGGGCTGTTTGGGCTGCCGAATCCATTCGCCACCTGTGAAAGCAGTTTCGGGGGCTATATCTGAATGGGCAGCGAGTCAGTTTTCCTTCACTGTTTATGAGTCAACAGGGGCTGTGGGGGCTTACGAATCCATTCGGCACATGTGAAAAGAGTTTTGAGGGCTACTTCTGAGTGGGCAGCGACTTAGTTTTCCTAGACTGTTTATGAGTCACGAGGGGCTGTTTGGGCTGCCGAATCTATTCGCCACCTGTGAAAGCAGTTTCGCGGGCTATATCTGAATGGGCAGCGAGTTAGTTTTCCTTCACTGTTTATGAGACAACAGGGGCTGTGGGGGCTGACGAATCCATTCGACACATGTGAAAAGAGTTTTGAGGGCTACTTCTGAGTGGGCAGCGACTTAGTTTTCCTAGGCTGTTTATGAGTCACGAGGGGCTGTTTGGGCTGCCGAATCCATTCGCCACCTCTGAAAGCAGTTTCGGGGGCTATATCTGAATGGGCACCGAGTCAGTTTTCCTTCACTGTTTATGAGTCAACAGGGGCTGTGGGGGCTTACGAATACATTCGGCCCATGTGAATAGAGTTTTGAGGGCTACTTCAGAGTGGGCAGCGACTTAGTTTTCCTAGATTGTTTATGAGTCACCAGGGTCTGTTTGAGCTGCCGAATCCATTCGCCACCTGTGAAAGCAGTTTCGGGTGCTATATCTGAATGGGCAACGAGTCAGTTTTCCTTCATTGTTTATGAGTCAACAGGGGCTGTGGGGGCTGACGAATGCATTCTGCACATGTGAAAAGAGTTGTGAGGGCTACTTCTGAGTGGGCAGCGACTCAGTTTTCCTAGACTATTTATGAGTCACTAGGGGCTGTTTGGGCTGCCGAATCCATTCGCCTCCTGTGAAAGGAGTTTCGGGGGCTATATCTGAATGGGCACCGAGTCAGTTTTCCTTCAATGTTTATGAGTCAACAGGGGCTGTGGGGGCTGACGAATGCATTCGGCACATGTGAAAAGAGTTGTGAGGGCTACTTCTGAGTAGGCTGCGACTCAGTTTTCCTAGACTATTTATGAGTCACTAGGGGCTGTTTGGGCTGCCGAATCCATTCGCCTCCTGTGAAAGGAGTTTCGGGGGCTATATCTGAATGGGCACCGAGTCAGTTTTCCTTCACTGTTTATGAGTCAACAGGGGCTGTGGGGGCTGACGAATCCATCCGGCACATGTGAAAAGAGTTTTGAGGGCTACTTCTGAGTGGGCAGCGACTTAGTTTTCCTAGGCTGTTTATGAGTCACGAGGGGCTGTTTGGGCTGCCGAATCCATTCGCCACCTCTGAAAGCAGTTTCGGGGGCTATATCTGAATGGGCACCGAGTCAGTTTTCCTTCACTGTTTATGAGTCAACAGGGGCTGTGGGGGCTTACGAATACATTCGGCCCATGTGAATAGAGTTTTGAGGGCTACTTCAGAGTGGGCAGCGACTTAGTTTTCCTAGATTGTTTATGAGTCACCAGGGTCTGTTTGAGCTGCCGAATCCATTCGCCACCTGTGAAAGCAGTTTCGGGTGCTATATCTGAATGGGCAACGAGTCAGTTTTCCTTCATTGTTTATGAGTCAACAGGGGCTGTGGGGGCTGACGAATGCATTCTGCACATGTGAAAAGAGTTGTGAGGGCTACTTCTGAGTGGGCAGCGACTCAGTTTTCCTAGACTATTTATGAGTCACTAGGGGCTGTTTGGGCTGCCGAATCCATTCGCCTCCTATGAAAGGAGTTTCGGGGGCTATATCTGAATGGGCACCGAGTCAGTTTTCCTTCACTGTTTATGAGTCAACAGGGGCTGTGGGGGCTGACGAATCCATCCGGCACATGTGAAAAGAGTTTTGAGGGCTCCTTCTGAGTGGGCAGCGACTTAGTTTTCCTAGGCTGTTTATGAGTCACTAGGGGCTGTTTGGGCTGCCGAATCCATTCGCCACCTGTGAAAGCAGTTTCAGGGGCTATATCTGAATGGGCACCGAGTCAGTTTTCCTTCACTGTTTATAAGTCAACAGTGGCTGTGGGGGCTGACGAATCCATTCAGCACATGTGAAAAGAGTTGTGAAGGCTACTTCTGAGTGGGCAGCGACATAGTTTTCCAAGACTGTTTATGAGTTACCAAGGGCTGTTTGGGCTGCCGAATCCATTCGCCACCTGTGAAAGCAGTTTCGCAGGCTATATCTGAATGGGCAGCGAGTCAGTTTTCCTTGACTGTTTATGAGTCTACAGGGGCTGTGGGGGCTGACGAATCCATTCATCACCTGTGAAAACTGTTTCAGGAGTTGTTTTTGTGAGGGCGCCGACTCAGTTTGTGGTGACTGTTTATGAGTCAAAAGGGGCTGTGTGGGCAAACGAATCCATTCGTCACCTATGCAAGGAGTTTCGGGGGCTATATTTGAATGGGCAGCGAGTCAGTTTTCCTTGACTGTTTATGAGTCAACAGGGGCTGTGGGGGCTGACGAATCCATTCGGCACATGTGAAAAGATTTTTGAGGGCTACTTCTGAGTGGGCAGCGACTTAGTTTTCCTAGGCTGTTTATGAGTCACTAGGGGCTGTTTGGGCTGCGGAATCCATTCGCCACCTGTGAAAGCAGTTTCAGGGGCTATATCTGAATGGGCACCGAGTCAGTTTTCCTTCACTGTTTATGAGTCAACAGTGGCTGTGGGGGCTGACGAATCCATTCAGCACATGTGAAAAGAGTTGTGAAGGCTACTTATGAGTGGGCAGCGACATAGTTTTCCAAGACTGTTTATGAGTTACCAAGGGCTGTTTGGGCTGCCGAATCCATTCTCCACCTGTGAAAGCAGTTTCGGGGGCTATATCTGAATGGGCAGCGAGTCAGTTTTCCTTGACTGTTTATGAGTCAACAGGGGCTGTGTGGGATGACGAATCCCTTCATCACCTGTGAAAACTGTTTCAGGAGTTGTTTCTGTGAGGGCGCCGACTCAGTTTTTGGTGATTGTTTATGAGTCAAAAGCGGCTGTGTGGGCAAACGAATCCATTCGTCACCTGTGCAAGGAGTTTCGGGGGCTATATTTGAATGGGCAGCGAGTCAGTTTTCCTTTACTGTTTATGAGTCAACAGGGGCTGTGGGGGCTGACGAATCCATTCGGCACATGTGAAAAGAGTTTTGAGGGCTACTTCTGAGTGGGCAGCGACTTCATTTTCCTAGGCTGTTTATGAGTCACTAGGGGCTGTTTGGGCTGCCGAATCCATTCGCCACCTGTGAAAGCAGTTTCGGGGGCTATATCTGAATGGGCAGCGAGTTAGTTTTCCTTCACTGTTTATGAGTCAACAGGCGCTGTGGGGGCTGACGATTCCATTCAGCACATGTGAAAAGAGTTGTGAAGGCTACTTCTGAGTGGGCAGCGACATAGTTTTCCTAGACTGTTTTTGAGTTACCAGCGGCTGTTTGGGCTGCCGAATCCATTCGCCACCTGTGAAAGCAGTTTCGCGGCCTATATCTGAATGGGCAGCGAGTCAGTTTTCCTTGACTGTTTATGAGTCAACAGGGGCTGTGGGGGCTGACGAATCCATTCGGGACATGTGAAAAGAGTTTTGAGGGCTACTTCTAAGTGGGCAGCGACTTGGTTTTCCTAGGCTGTTTATGAGTCACTAGGGGCTGTTTGGGCTGCCGAATCCATTCGCCACCTGTGAAAGCAGTTTCGGGGGCTATATTAGAATGGGCACCGAGTCAGTTTTCGTTCACTATTTATGAGTCAACAGGCGCTGTGGGGGCTTACGAATCCATTCGGCACATGTGAAAAGAATTTTGAGGGCCACTTCTGAGTGGGCAGCGACTTAGTTTTCCTAGACTGTTTATGAGTCAGCAGGGGCTGTTTGGGCTGCCAAATCCATTCTCCACCTGTGAAAGCAGTTTCGGGGGCTATATCTGAATGGGCAGCGAGTCAATTTTCCTTGACTGTTTATGAGTCAACAGGGGCTGTGTGGGATGACGAATCCCTTCATCACCTGTGAAAACAGTTTCAGGAGTTGTTTCTGTGAGGGCGCCGACTCAGTTTTTGGTGACTGTTTATGAGTCAAAAGGGGCTGTGTGGGCAGACGAATACATTCGTCGCCTGGGAAAGCAGTTTCGGGGGCTATATCTGAACGCGCAACGAGTCAGTTTTCCTTCACTGTTTATGAGTCAACAGGGGCTGTGGGGGCTGACGAATCTGTTCGTCACATGTGAAAAGAGTTTCGAGGGCTGCTTCTGAGTGGGCAACGACTCAGTTTTCCTAGACTATTTATGAGTCACTAGGGGTTGTTTGGGCTGCCGAATCCATTCGCCACCTGTGAAAGCAGTTTCGGGGGCTATATCTGAATGGGCACCGAGTCAGTTTTCCTTCACTGTTTATGAGTCAACAAGGGCTGTGGGGGCTGACGAATCCATTCGGCACATGTGAAAAGAGTTTTGAGGGCTCCTCTGAGTGGGCAGCGACATAGTTTTCCTAGACTGTTTATGAGTTACCAGGGGCTGTTTGGGCTGCCGAATCCATTCGCCACCTGTGAAAGCAGTTTCGCGGGCTATATCTGAATGGGCAGCGAGTCAGTTTTCCTTGACTGTTTATGAGTCAACAGGGGCTGTGGGGGCTGACGAATCCATTCATCACCTGTGAAAACAGTTTCAGGAGTTGTTTCTGTGAGGGCGCCGACTCAGTTTGTGGTCACTGTTTATGAGTCAAAAGGGGCTGTGGGGGCTGACGAATCCATTCGGCACATGTGAAAAGAGTTTTGAGGGCTCCTTCTGAGTGGGCAGCGACATAGTTTTCCTAGACTGTTTATGAGTCAGCAGGGGCTGTTTGGGCTGCCAAATCCATTCTCTACCTGTGAAAGCAGTTTCGGAGGACATATCTGAATGGGCAGCGAGTCAGTTTTCCTTCACTCTTTATGAGTCAACAGGGGCTGTGTGGGATGACGAATCCCTTCATCACCTGTGAAAACAGTTTCAGGAGTTGTTTCTGTGAGGGCGCCGACTCAGTTTTTGGTGACTGTTTATGAGTCAAAAGGGGCTGTGTGGGCAGACGAATCCATTCATCATCTGGGACAGCAGTTTCGGGGGCTATATCTGAATGGGCAACGAGTCAGTTTTCCTTCACTGTTTATGAGTCAACAGGGGCTGTGGGGGCAGACGAATCCATTCGGCACATGTGAAAAGGTTTTTGAGGGCTACTTCTGAGTGGGTAGGGACCTAGTTTTCCGAGACTGTTTATGAGTCACCAGGGGCTGTTTGGGCTGCCGAATCCATTCGCCACCGGTGAAAGCAGTTTCGCGGGCTATATCTGAATGGGCAGCGAGTCAGTTTTCCTTGACTGTTTATGAGTCAACAGGGGCTGTGGGGGATGACGAATCCCTTCATCACCTGTGAAAACTGTTTCAGGAGTTGTTTCTGTGAGGGCGCCGACTCAATTTTTGGTGAATGTTTATGAGTCAAAAGGGGCTGTGTGGGCAAACGAATCCATTCGTCACCTGTGCAAGGAGTTTCGGGGGCTATATTTGAATGGGCAGCGAGTCAGTTTTCCTTGACTGTTTATGAGTCAACAGGGGCTGTGGGGGCTGACGAATCCATTCGGCACATGTGAAAAGAGTTTTGAGGGCTACTTCTGAGTGGGCATCGACTTAGTTTTCCTAGGCTGTTTATGAGTCACTAGGGGCTGTTTGGGCTGCCGAATCAATTCGACACCTGTGAAAGCAGTTTCGGGGGCTATATCTGAATGTGCAGCGAGTTAGTTTTCCTTCACTGTTTAGGAGTCAACAGGCACTGTGGGGGCTGACGAATCCATTCAGCACATGTGAAAAGAGTTGTGAAGGCTACTTCTGAGTGGGCAGCGACATAGTTTTCCTAGACTGTTTTTGAGTTACCAGGGGCTGTTTGGGCTGCCGAATCCATTCGCCTCCTGTGAAAGCAGTTTCGCGGCCTATATCTGAATGGGCAGCGAGTCAGTTTTCCTTAACTGTTTATGAGCAACAGGGGCTGTGGGGGCTGATGAATCCATTCATCACCTGTGACAACAGTTTCAGGAGTTGTTTCTGTGAGGGCGCCGACTCAGTTTGTGGTGACTGTTTATGAGTCAAAAGGGGCTGTGTGGGCAAACGAATCCATTCGTCACTTGTGCAAGGAGTTTCGGGGGCTATATTTGAATGGGCAGCTAGTCAGTTTTCCTTGACTGTTTATGAGTCAACAGGGGCTGTGGGGGCTGACGAATCCATTCGGCACATGTGAAAAGAGTTTTGAGGGCTACTTCTAAGTGGGCAGCGACTTAGTTTTCCTAGGCTGTTTATGAGTCACTAGGGGCTGTTTGGGCTGCCGAATCCATTCGCCACCTGTGAAAGCAGTTTCGGGGGCTATATTAGAATGGGCACCGAGTCAATTTTCGTTCACTGTTTATGAGTCAACAGGCGCTGTGGGGGCTTACGAATCCATTCGGCACATGTGAAAAGAGTTTTGAGGGCCTCTTCTGAGTGGGCAGCGACTTAGTTTTCCTAGACTGTTTATGAGTCAGCAGGGGCTGTTTGGGCTGCCAAATCCATTCTCCACCTGTGAAAGCAGTTTCGGGGGCTATATCTGAATGGGCAGCGAGTCAGTTTTCCTTGACTGTTTATGAGTCAACAGGGGCTGTGTGGGATGACGAATCCCTTCATCACCTGTGAAAACTGTTTCAGGAGTTGTTTCTGTGAGGGCGCCGACTCAGTTTTTGGTGACTGTTTATGAGTCAAAAGGGGCTGTGTGGGCAGACGAATCCATTCGTCGCCTGGGAAAGCAGTGTCGGGGGCTATATCTGAATGGGCAACGAGTCAGTTTTCCTTCACTGTTTATGAGTCAACAGGGGCTGTGGGGGCTGACGAATCTGTTCGTCACATGTGAAAAGAGTTTCGAGGGCTGCTTTTGAGTGGGCAACGACTCAGTTTTCCGAGACTGTTTATGAGTCACCAGGGGCTGTTTGGGCTGCCGAATCCATTTGCCACCTGTGAAAGCAGTTTCGCGGGCTCTATCTGAATGGGCAGCGAGTCAGTTTTCCTTAACTGTTTATGAGTCAACAGGGGCTGTGGGGGCTGACGAATCCATTCGGCACATGTGAAAAGAGTTTTGAGGGCTCCTTCTGAGTGGGCAGCGACTTAGTTTTCCTAGACTGTTTATGAGTCTGCAAGGGCTATTTGGGCTGCCAAATCCATTCGCCACCTATGAAAGCCGTTTCGGGGGCTATAATTGAATGGGCAGCAAGTCAGTTTTCCTTGACTGTTTGTGAGTCAACAGGGGCTGTGTGGGATGACGAATCCCTTCATCACCTGTGAAAACTGTTTCAGGAGTTGTTTCTGTGAGGGCGCCGAATCAGTTTTTGGTGACTGTTTATGAGTCAAAGGGGGCTGTGTGGGCAGACGAATCCATTTGTCGCCTGGGAAAGCAGTTTCGGGGGCTATATCTGAATGGGCAACGAGTCAGTTTTCCTTCACTATTTATGAGTCAACAGGGGTAGTGGGGGCTGACGAATCTGTTCGTCACATGTGAAAAGAGTTTCGAGGGCTGCTTCTGAGTGGGCAGCGACTCAGTTTTCCTAGACTGTTTATGAGTCACCAGGGGCAGTTTGGGCTGTCGAATCCATTCGCCACCTGTGAAAGCAGTTTCGGGGACTATATCTGAATGGGCAGCGAGTCAGTTTTTGGTGACTGTTTATGAGTCAAAAGGGGCTGTAGGGGCTGACGAATCCATTCGTCACATATGAAAAACGTTTTGAGGGCTGCTTCTGAGTGGGCAGCGACTCAGTTTTCCTAGACTGTTTATGAGTCACCAGGGGCTATTTGGGCTGCCGAATCCATTCGCCACCTGTGAAAGGAGTTTCGGGGGCCATTTTTGACTCGGTAGGGAGTTAGTTTTCCTTGACTGTTTATGACTCAACAGGGGGTGTGGGGCTGACGAATCCATTCGGCACATGTGAAAAGAGTGTTGAGGGCTCCTTCTGAGTGGGCAGCGACTCAGTTTTCCTAGACTCTTTATGAGTCACTAGGGGCTGTTTGGGCTGCCGAATCCATTCGCCACCTGTGAAAGCAGATTCGAGGGCTATATCTGAATGGGCAGCGAGTCAGTTTTCCTTGACTGTTTATGAGTCAACAGGGGCTGTGTGGGATGACGAATCCCTTCATCACCTGTGAAAACAGTTTCAGGAGTTGTTTCTGTGAGGGCGCCGACTCAGTTTTTGGTGACTGTTTATGAGTCAAAAGGGGCTGTGTGCGCAGACGAATCAATTCGTCACCTGGGAAAGCAGTTTCGGGGGCTATATCTGAATAGGCAATGAGTCAGTTTTCCTTGACTGTTTATGAGTCCACAGGGGCAGTGGGGGCTGACAAATCTGTTCGTCGCATGTGAAAAGAGTTTCGAGGGCTGCTTCTGAGTGGGCAGCGACTCAGTTTTCCTAGACTGTTTATGAGTCAAAAGGGGCTGTGGGGGATGACGAATCCATTCGTCACATGTGAAAAGAGTTTCGAGGGCTGCTTATGAATGGGCACCGACTAAGTTTTCTTAGACTGTTTATGAGTCAACAGGGGCTGTGTGGGCTGACGAATCCATTCATCACCTGTGAAAACCGTTTCAGGAGTTGTTTCTGTGAGGGCGCCGACTCAGTTTTTGGTGACTGTTTATGAGTCAAAAGGGGCTGTGCGGGCACACAAATACATTCGTCACCTGTGCAAGGCGTTTCGGGGGCTATATGTGAATGGGCAGCGAGTCAGTTTTCCTTGACTGTTTATGAGTCAACAGGGGCTGTGGGGGCTGACAAATCCATTCGGCACATGTGGAAAGAGTTTTGAGGGCTCCTTCTAAGTGGGCAGCGACTTAGTTTTCCTAGACTATTTATGAATCGCCAGGGCCTGTTTGGGCTGTCGAATCCATTCGCCACCTGTGAAAGCAGTTTCGGAGGGTATATCTGAAAGGGTAGGGAGTCAGTTTTCCTTGACTGTTTATGAGTCAACAGGGGCTGTGGGGGCTGACGAATCCATTCGTCGCCTGGGAAAGCAGTTCCGGGGGCTATATCTGAATGGGCAACGAGTCAGTTTTCCTTCACTGTTTATGAGTCAACAGGGGCTGTGGGGGCTGACGAATCTGTTCGTCACATGTGAAAAGAGTTTCAAGGGCTGCTTCTGAGT
>Ga0325403_1005204_pt1 | contig 12242 bp, 8 predicted proteins | sample PopdelMetagenome_19_FD_205665 | JGI IMG/M metagenome (GOLD analysis project Ga0325403, IMG submission 205665) | Populus deltoides microbial communities from Bellville, Georgia, United States - Xylem-PdKOR-R4 | ecosystem: Host-associated > Plants > Phyllosphere > Stem > Wood/Secondary xylem...
TAAGACCTTCTTAATCTCTTTCTATAATCTCAGAGGCAGGTTGCATGAAACATGGAGTGTTCCTAGATTCGGCTTTCAGGTTAATTTTCTTCAAGTTTTTGGCCTTGCATTTTCTTGCTATAACACACATTGTTGAAGCTTGCTAGGAAATTTATTATGCATTAACTAATAGTTTTGTTTTTGCAGTATTTCTTGCCATTTGCTAAAGAGGGTATCAATAAGCACATAGAAGAGGCCATTCTTACTGCTAACAGGCTCGGGGTCAAGGTCATTAGCCTCGCTGCATTGAACAAGGTTGGTACTGTACTTGTGCTATAAATTTTGTCCTCGCCACATTGCACTTGTTCTGATCAAAATAAAAGAAAAAACAAAAAGCACAAAAGTCGTAGTTTTGGTGCTTTCTGACTGTGGTGGTCGAAGGAAATAATACTAGCATCAACCATGTTCTGCAATAAAAAAATACATACTGGAATGGGACCTATCAGTCTATCACTTTTTTGAACTTTTTGCAGTCCCGTTAATGCAGTGCCTCATGGTCTCCATTAAACTTGAAGATTTATTTTTTAATTATTTTGGAAACATACTGTGCGTAATGATCCTCTCCTAAGAGTTCAGATGAAGTGGTCTGAAATTAGAGTAGCTAGTTACCATGTCTGAAATAGATATGGTAAGCAGAATCTTTATGAGGAGAAGAACTGTATTAGTATCTTTTATAGATTTTTTTCCTGTCCTAATGTTCTTGAAATAGAACTATTTCGTCAAAAAGAACCTTTTCTTATAATAAACTGCAGGTGTTAAATGATTCCCAAGCTCGTCGATCAGGACCCATTAGTCATATTTGTTACTGTTTGCGTTCCAAATGGTTGAAACCACACCGTCATTAATTAGTGAATAATCACAATCTTCGGTACAACTACTGTAACTTGCAGTTTCGCTTTCTTTGTTTATAAAAAAAAATAATTTAAAATAAAAATTCAAAAATTTTCAATAAGGCAAATTACTCTGTTTGTTTCCAAGTATCCCATCACATAAATTGAGGTTTTAATCTTGTACTCTAAGCCCACCTGTGTACTTGCCAGCTTTTGGAAGCACCATGATGGGTGTTCACTATAGATGATGATTCAATGCCAAAATTGAACTATATATTTATTCAAGTTAAAAGCAACTTTTCCCCAAAAATATTATGCAGAATGAAGCTCTGAATGGTGGTGGTACGCTGTTTGTGAACAAGCATCCAAACCTTAAAGTCCGAGTTGTTCATGGAAATACCTTAACTGCTGCAGTAATTCTCAATGAAATCCGTGAGGACGTGAAAGAAGTGTTCTTAACAGGAGCAACTTCCAAACTTGGAAGGGCAATTGCCCTCTACCTTTGCCGAAGGAGTGTAAGAGTCCTGGTAAGCGTTGCTACATCAATCTTTATCAGACAGAGTATCAAGCTTGACTTTTCATTCTGCTTAACAAAACTCAATAAATAAACGCTTAAACTCAAAAACTATATAATGTCTCCTCAGTCTTCTGATGGATGTGCAGATAATTCATCTTTATTTCTTGGGTTATATTGAGGTATGCATCCATCTTTGATTTTATCGGTGAAAATTAATACTGCAGATGCTGACTTCGTCGAAAGAGAGATTTCAAAAAGTTCAAAAGGAGGCCCCACTTGAATATCAAAGCTATCTGGTACAAGTCACCAAGTACCAAGCAGCTCGTGGTTGCAAGGTACTGTGCCCAAAAACTATGAATTTGTAATGTGCAACATGCTTTTCTACCGTGTTTTATGTTACAAATAAATTTTTAAATAAAAAAAATTAAGTTTTGATTATTTAAAATCTTAGCAAATCAGACAAGAATTCGTTTAATTTTTTTCTCAAAAAATTTTAGAACAAACAACATGTCTTTCACCAAGTTATAAACAAAAAAAATTAAGGGCTAAATCATCGAGTGCTTAATAAGGTTGGCCTACTTTTAAACCCAGACAAAATAATTCAGACCGGTTAGCTTGGCTTGCTAGCCTAACAACATCCGACTTTTTTTTTTTTTTAATTTTTTTAAATTGATTTTTTATGATTTTTTATTTATTTTTTTAATTTATATTTAAATTAGTCTTTTTTTAGAGCCTCTTTTAAATGATAATTATATTTTTAGTAATGCATTTAAATTTGAAGAGTTTTTTTATTTTTTTATACTTTTTTATCTTTTATATGGATTAATTTTATTTTTTAAAATAAAAAATATTATTTTCAGATAATATTTCTAATATGTGCAGCATTGCATGATATTTTTTTCCTTTTATTTTATTTAATCAATTTAATTTGTATTTCTATTTTTATTATCATTTTCTTAAATTAAAAAAATTATTTTAATAAACAAATTTAATAACCACAACCAAGTAAATATCTCATTTTTCAAGATTAAATATCTTGATCTATAATTGTCTCTTGATTTTTCAAATTTTATTTGGATGTATCATTAATGATTATTTATTTATTTATTCAAACACATAATTCTTGATTTATTTGATTATATATATATATATATATATATATAAATTATTTGAATTTAGATTTTTTAAACCACAGAAATGTGTTAAAAGAAATTTGTATATATAATTTTTTTTAAAAAAAAATAAAAATATCTCACGTAACTAATAGGAATACTATATATTGAATTGGGTGGTTCTATTTGTTCAAAATATTATTTGTGAATTTTCAATGTGACGGGGTCGTATTGGAACCAATGGTAGACCTGGATCGTGGGCAAGTGGATCAAACCAGGGGAGCAAAGTTGCGCCCCCACAGGGACACATTTCCATCAATTTGTGGTGCCCCCCATTTTGCCCTTAAGAAGAGACTGCACATACGGTGATCTTGCAGCCATGAGACTACCTGATGATGTTCAAGGGCTTGGAAATTGCGAGGTAAAGAATTATTTTGATATATTTTTAAATAAAATATATTTTAAAAAATAGTTGGTATGACACTTTCAAACAAGTATTTTTTTAATTACTGATCATCACTGTAGATCTAAAGGAATTAAAAAAAGAAAAGAAAAGGAGACTCATAAAAATTAAATTTTGAGTTAAAAAAGGATTCCATGTTGATTGTCTATGAATTGAAAGAAATCATAAAGAAAAACATGCGACGACGGCGAGCTAACTTGCTCAAAGTGTATGATTAATAAGTATATGTTTGTTTTGGTGGGTGTTTTAACAGTACACCATGGACAGAGGAGAAGTCCACGCATGCCATGCAGGCGGTGTGGTTCACCTGCTAGAAGGCTGGGCTCACCATGAAGTGGGGGCTATTGATGTTGACAGAATCGATCTGGTTTGGAATGCTGCATTGAAGCATGGCTTGAAACCGGTCTCCAACGTTGTCACCAGACAAAATTCAATGTGAATGAATGCCCTCGTACTAGGAAACAAAGGATTTGGTCGCAACGAGAAATATTCCTTTGTTTTCTTCATATTATAATTTAACTGTAACAAATAAAAGTGGTTTCAAGTCGCAATTCAAATGCGATATATATTGTGACATATATATGTGTCACACCGCAGACCCTACCATTATCTTATTCTTCTTCTAGTGGAGGTGTTATATATTCTAGTTTATTGTTCGTGTGTTTTTCAGTGAATCAATAATAATTTTTATTTTAAATATAAAAAAATATAAAGTGTGATTTTAAGTGTTTTGAATCTTGGATGGGGAGACGGAATCAATAATCTTGGTTCTGATTTTTTAGGTTTGTAATTTTATCAAAATAATACAAAAACATAAAAAAAATATTAATTTAAAATAAAAAGTATTTTTGAAAGTATTTTTGAAACGTAAAAACAAACATGTTTTAATAACAAAATTCAACTCAACTTGTAATGAAAAAAAATTATTATTACCTAATTTTTGTACAATATAAAAAAAAGATCCCATCAATTTATTTCCTCTTTACAATATAAAAAAAAATCAATAAGAGAAAATAAAAAAATCTAAAAAGACAAAAAAATAAAATTAGCTCGAGATTTTAAATATTTTTATTAATGCATATGATTTTTATTATATTTTATTATATGCAAGCGTCAACCTTGTGATTCACGGTTATATTCGTTACTTGTTGTAAAAAAAACATATTAATAACACCTACACATTAATTCTTTTACGTTGAAAATAAAAACTATTCAACCTGCAATTAGACGAGTTGAATAAACATGTTAGCGCTTTGTTTTTTTTCATTTAATGACACAAATAGTTGTCATAAGCTTTTTGATTTATAATTAATTTTTTAAAAAAAATAAAATAGAAAAACTTGCATATTTATTTTTTATTTTTTACTAAAAAAATTTATCCAATATGTAATGAAGCACAGTCCACATAAATGATATTTAGCCACGTCATATCTTGTTTATAAAAAAACATAGAACCTAACGTTGAGCTATATACCTCATATACCTCAAGATTCATGCACAGACAATCTTAATTTATAGAGACCCTAATTCCATCAATATTAAAATTTAACTGTTACAAACAAAAGTGGTTTCAAGTTGCGATTCAAATGCGATATATTGTGACATATGTGTCAGACCAAAGATTCTTTAATGAGAGTAGCCGGGAACCCTACCATTATCTTATTCTTCTTCCGGTGGAGGTTTTATCTCTATTAGCATGTTAGCACCGTTCCGCGAGGGTCAATAATAATTTTTATTTTAAATATAAAAAAATATAAAATAAGATTTTTAGTGTCTTTAATCAAGCAGTAAAATCAGACCTAATAGCTTTGGGTCTAACTGATTAGGTGTGGTTGCGGAACTATATCTAATATCATTTGGTGTGGCTACGGCGACAGACCTAATATTCTTATGTCTGGCTTCTTGAGTTTGTCATCATATTAAAATAATACACAAACATTAAAAAATAATAATTTGAAATAAATAAAAAAATAATAAAATTTTAAATTTTTTTAAAACGCAAAAATAAACATGTTTTAATAAAAAAATTCAACCCAATCTGAAATGACAAAATATTATCATCACCCGACTTTTGTACAATATAAAAAAAGTCACATCAATTTATTTTCTCTTTACAATATGAAAAAAAAATCAATAAGAGAAAAGAAAAAAAATTTAAAGAGGGAAAAAACAAAATTGAAAATATCTTAAAAGGAAAAAAATTAGTTGTTGGTGTATTGGGTGCAACTCTACTATGCGCTATTCATAGTGCTTGTCATAACTTATTTTTGAGTTATTCCCCAAATTCACTTTTTTCTCTTTCAAAAAACAAAAACAAAATATTCAAACTAAAATAATAATAATAATAATAATAATAATAATAATAATAATAATAAGCAGTGAGAAGAGGATGTCAGAGCGCCCTGAAAATGACTAGAATTTGGTTAAGGAGATTAAAAAATACAAAGATTAAAATTTAACAGTATTTTGTTGACTGGTGAGAGCCCTGTTGATGAAGGAAATTCATTTTTAGGAAGAAAAGTCCAAAATCAAATGTTTATGGACTCAATTATATTTTATTCAAGGTTTAATTGAATTTATGGAGGGTTTAATTGTAAGAAAAATTATTTTTTAAGTCAATTTAGGCTTTAATTTGAAGAAATTAAAGTTCTGAGATCGAATTATAAATTTTTAGAGTTGATTTGGTCAAATTAGGGGCTTAATTGTATAAATATTGAAGTTTGATGGCCAATTAGGGACTTGATTGAAGAAATCCAAAACCAAGGACCAAAATGAAAAGGCGCGAAAATTGAAGACCTGATTTTGAATCTTACGTGTTTTGGCGCCAGTTTCCATTTAAATGAAACGGTGCCTTTTGGAAAAAAACGGCGTTGTTTCATGCATTTCACTGTAAAAAAAAGAAGCAAAAACGGTGTCGTTTTGAATGACACCATATGTCTTCTTCTTCCCCTGGACGTGCAGAGAACAGGAGAAGAAGAAGCATTTGTCCCTTGCTTTTCTCCTCTCTCTCTTTCTCTCTTTCCTAAAACCTAAAAAACTGACAAAACACCCTACTTGCCCGAACCTTGACCCATGGCCTACCACTAGATGAAAAAACAGAGGGGACAAGCCCCTGCAGGTGGCCCTAAGGCTACTGCCCAGTGGCCACCTAGCCACCCCCTACCCCTGTGCCATGACTGGATAGGGTAGTAGCCCTATCTCCCCCTTTTCCTCCTTATAAATACCAGGGGAGAGAGATGAAGGGAGGTGGGGGAAGAAAAAAGAAGAAGAAAAGAAAAACAAAGGAGAAGGGTTTGACTTAGCGAAAAAAAGAAAAAAAAAAACAAAGGCGGATAGAGAGAAAGAAAAGAGGAGAGAAACCGAACAGAACGGAGACAAACAAGGAAAAAGAACGGGGAAAGAATAGAGAGAGAGACGAGAGATCAGAAAGAGAGAGAACGAAGGATAGGAAGTGAAAAACAAACCGAAGAAGACGGGGAGGAAAAACAGAGGCTGGTGCCTTTGCACAAGGAAGGAAAAAAAAAGAAACTGCAGCAGCGCCGCCTGGAACCTCCGCCACAAGCGAGCACCATCGTGAGCCTCCACAGCAGCCACCGTAGGTCAGTTCCCCCGCCTCTCTCTTATTCCTTTTTCTCCTTCGTTGCTTGACTTCCACTGTTCTGCAAAATGAATAGTGGAGAGTGAATTAATTCACTCTTCATTGTTTGCTTTATGTTTTTGGGGCTAGAAAGCACTGGCCCAACCGAAAATGACTAAGCTGGGTCCGGCCCAATCCAAAAACAAAACTTCCAAAAAAATATTTTCGAAAATTTATGATTTTTCCGTGTATTTTTCTACTGAATTTTGCTTAATATTGGTTTGTATTTTTACACCGTAAAGATACAAATCCAGTTTTAAAATACCCAATTTTCATAAAAAAGATGGAAAATTAAAAAACAAAAAAAATATTTTTGTTTTCATGCATGCGACCAAGTCTCTCAAAGATAAAAAAATCATATTGTATTTTCATACAACAAAAATTCAAAAAAAAATGTTTCAGCATGCATTTTGGCTTTAATAACGAGTTTATTAAAGTCATGAGAATTAGGCCAATATTTTAAAAATTTTCAAAAAATTATTTTGTTTTCTTTTAATATATGGGATTATGAACTTACACGTAAGACACATTTCTAATAATAAAATTATTTTTTTTAATTGACATAGAACGGCTAGGTTATACCCGATGATATAAGAATCTCCTTACCAAGAAGAACTTTTCTTAAACCATAGACATACTAAAAATTAGAAACCATGACAAGACCTTAGATTTTTATCAGACAATTAAACAATGCAGCTTACCTTAGGTAAGACGTATTTGGGGTGCTAATACCTTCCCTTTACACAACCAGTCTCCATACCCGATCTCTGAGACCAGTTAGGGTTCCTAGTGACCAAAATACTAGGTGGCGACTCCAATTCTATTTTTCCACTTATAAGAGACAAGAATTCCTTATCTCCCCATGTTTGCCAGATACCACTCAATACATTAAAGCTGGATGATTGCTGCGATGCCGCACACGTGCGACAGTGCTACTGTAGAAAATACTTTATTTGAAGATGGTGATGGTGCAAATATATTTCTTACTTTTAACTTAACTCGAACATTTTTACATTTTAAAAAAATTGTTATTAACGCACTGCGGAGCGCGGACCAATATGCTAGCTATTATATTATTACGTAATGGTTATTTTTTAAAAAAGTATATTGAAATAATTTTTTTTAATTGATTTTTTATATCATTACATCAAAATAATACAAAAACATCAAAAAATATTAATTTGAATGAAAGAAAAAAATAAAAAAATTTCAATTTTTTTAAATATTTTTGAAGGGCAAACACAAACATGCTTTAATAAGAAAATTCAACCTAACCTTAAATGAAAAACAATTATCATCACCCAACTTTTGTATAGAATAAAATAAGTCTCATCAATTTATTTCCTCTTTAAAAAAAATAAAATTAGAAATATCTGGAGACCCAGCCAGACTCAAGATCGGTGGGTCTGGCTGAAAGCCGAACCCAACAACATTTTTTAACTAATAAACAGAAAAGACAACACCCCTCAGGTGCTATAGTGTTATCCATAGTGCAAATACTCTATATCTATAATGTGGTTCATAGTGCAATGAGTCTATGTTCACAGTACTATTTTTTAAAATTTATTTTTATATTATCACATCAAAATTATACAAAAAATAAAAAAAAATATTAATTTGAAGTAAAGAAAAAAATTAAAAAATTCAAATTTTTTTAAAAGTATTTTTGAAACGCAAAAACAAACATGTTTTAATAAGAAAATTCAACCCAACTTCAAATGAAAAAAAAACCTATCATCACTCAACTTTTGTACAATATAAAAAAGGTCTCATCAATTTATTTCCTCTTTACCATATAAAAAAATTTAAATAAGAGAAAATAAAGCATATCTAAAGAGGCAAAACAATAAAATTAGAAATATTTGGGGGCCCAGCCAGATCCAAGATCGGTGGGTCCGGCTGAGAGCCAGATTCAGCTACACTTTTTGACTAATAAACAGAAAAGACAACACTCCCAAGTGTTATAGTGTCATCCATAGTGCAAACACTTTATCTCTATAGTGTGGTCCACAATACTATTTTTGTAAATATATTGAGATAATATTTTTTTATTTTTTAAAATTTATTTTTTATATCATCACATCAAAATTATACAAAAATATCAAAAAATATATTAATTTGAAGTATTTTTGCAAAAAAAAATAAAATTGAAAATATCTAGTGACCCAACCAGACCCAAGATCGATGGGTGTGGCTGCGAGCCAGACCCAATAGTGGTGGGTCTGGCAGCCAAACAGACCCAACAACACTTTTTTGACTAATAAACAAAAAAGATAACGCCTCCCAGATACTACAGTGTCATTTACAATACAAACATTTTATGTCTATAATGTAGTCTACAGTGCAATAAATCTATATCGAGAGTAGCTACCCAATGTTTTTCTGATGTATTTTAAATTATAGTATACTATTGGGGTTGTTTAGAAAACTAATAATTACCCAAAAACTAACTTGTCATTTCCCATCATTATGATAAGAAGACTAATTCTCTATAATTACATAATATTCACAAGATATATAATTACTCATTCCAACACTCTTTCGTCAAGTTACAGCTTACATATCAATCATCTCCGACTTGTGAATCATGCTATTAAAAATGTTTCTTGAAACTGTTTTGGTGAGTACATCAATTTGCTAACTAATCCTCTAGCTAAAAATACAAACCCTTTATAAATAATCACTACTAAGAAATGGCAAATAGAATGGAAGCTCTAATGGAAAATATTTTATTGGTACTACCCGACATAAATAGCGATAGGAAATATATGTTTATAATTACCGATGTAAATTGTGATGGAATATGTTTCACCGGTAATTTTTTATGGAAATTACAACAGTATAGAGAAAATAAAAAATTAAAAAAAATTCATCAACAATTCTATTGAAAATATAACACGCTAGTATTTTCCAATAGATATTATGTTGAAAAAACTAAATGAAATAAAACTCGACAATTCTCTCCCCCCCTTTTCCAATAGATATTATGTTGAAAAAACTAAATGAAATAAAACTCGACAATTCCCCCCCCCCCCTCACTTCTTCCTCCTATCCAAAAAAAAAAGCAACCCCCTCCTCCTATTATCTCACAAATCCAGCCACCCCAAACAACCAACTTCAACCTAAATATCTATCAATAGTGTTAGTATCCCTCTCTTGGTTTTTAAAGTTCCACTACATTAACTACGCAAACCTGCCCTTTTTTTTTTTGTAACCTTGCAGACACAATTTTGAACACCTGAAATTAAACAAGCATAAATGTATAAATATTTGATTTTATTAGATATATGATTTGATACAATCTCTATTTAAAATATTCTTACAAAAGAATAAGACAATCATCCAATTCTTCCCTTGGATTTGATATGCGGTGAATTGATTTATTTGTGAAATTAATTCAAGATTTGTGCTTTGCAAGAATATGAATTTTGGCATGAATTGCAGAGCAAGATTTGGTGATTTGATATTTTAAAGAACACATTTGATTTGTATTCAAAGTGTTGTTAAAGAACTTTTTTGGAGCATTTAGGCTTGATCCAACAATGTTTCGCTCTTTGTAGATTTCAAGTATAGATGAAAGATGCTTTAGAGTTTTTAAGAGAGCTTCTTTGCTTGAAGAACCCGTCTTGAAAAATTGTTTGTATCTCCAAGAATTCTTCGTTTTTCATTGTCTAAGATGAGATCCTTTATTTGTAGAGATTTGTAAGGGCTCTCGGGTCCATTCCTAATGCCACCTGATATTATTTATTGGTTGATTTTAATTTATAATATCTTTTATTTATAAAAAGATATTTTAAATATTTCATCCATGTGCGAACCTTTTATTGGCCAAAAAATATATAAAGATCTATTTATTTTCTATGTCATTTATTTGAATTTTATTTCATTGTAAAAATAAAATAAAAATGACACATGGTGAAATTTGATTGGTAGAAAATTATTATTTCTAGAGATGCCCCTCAAGACAAGTTTATTTACAATTAAAAATAAATGGACATGTCTTGAAAATATAGTTGAGAGGGTTTTATACTTTGAATATATTTTTTTACTAAATTTAATTTGATCATATTAAATTTTCACAATAAATAAAATATTTTACTGTGAAATAAAATATAATAGTAAAAATTAAAAATTTAGGGACCAATTTTGATTGACATTTATCAAATAAAATAATAAAATCAAAGTTTAGTACCTTATTTAAAATAATTGCGAATCTTAGAACCAAATAAAATCTATCATTTTATATAAATAATAACCAATAACTTTTATCGGCCTATAAAATTCCCTTTTCTTTTTTCGAAAATAACTATTGTGAGATTTTGTTTTGCAGGTCTCACAATCCTGAATGGAATGGCGTAATGTGTTCATAATTATGGCTAACGGTTGATGAGTTATGAGATGAAAATTTTTGATTATTTTTCTCTATCGTCTTGGTTACCGTTCATTCAATTGTTTTTTTTGTTGCTTTCTTCTCATTAACATATGTGACATTTAGAGTTCTTATGTTCTCAGCTTGGATAATGACAACAGTGCTTGACTTTTCTAACCCATTCAGGTATGCTTTTTTCGACAATTCTCTAGATCTGTTCAAAAGGCTGATTACTTGACCAAGCAGCATGGATTCTATTATAATTGGTACGCAAACTGTGTTTTTTTCCTTACCGGTCTGTCGAGCGCTGGAAGCATATACTGGTAGAAAGAGGAAAACAAAAATCTGTGGTGGGCTCCGACTTTGTTTCATAGACTAGGAATTGTTTTTCACAAACAGGGAAAAAGCTTACACATTTCCAAAACCCTGGATAACATATTAGAAATTGATTTTCCATATTCAGCCAGTAGAGCGATTATTGCAAAAAACACTCTAAGGTCGGTCATAGCATCCCTACCCTATGATTCACCAAGATTTACTAGCTTTCTTGTAGCAGCAGCAGGTGAGTGCCCGTGAGACTTTGAATCCTATTCAGAATCCATGCCATTGTCTTTGAATTAGTTAGTCCCCACGACTGAGGCAGGAACATCCCTGTGACTTTGAATCCTATTCAGAATCCATGCCATTGTCTGTGAATTAGTTAGTCCCCACGACTGAGGCAGGAACATCCCTGTGAGTTCCAATAAGGTCACAGATTTCTTTCTTGTTCACAGACAATCCCACCTTTTGCTTCAGCTGTAATAATGATCTGAACAGGAAAAATTTAACTCTCCCCATGTGCGCATTTCAGAAGAGAAAATATTTTTGTGCAGTAGTCGACCTTGCTCTCACAAAATAGGATTTTTTTTTAATTTGCAATCAGGAAAAGATCCCTAGTATCAGTGGCGGAGGGGGGGCTGGCAGGGGCCGGGCAAGGAAATGCCCCTCCCTTGTAACTATATAATAAAAGTAACTGAAATTTTTTCTTGACACCTGAATTATAATTTGCCCCTCCTAATTTTTTTTTCTTGCTCCGCCCCTGCCTAGTATGGCTATAAAAAGAAAACCACATTACCCTTCTTTCTGTTACTAATTAACCACATAGACTAGTAGTCCTTCTCCTCCTTTACTAACAGTTCAACCTCCACATAGCAGTCCAGCATCACCAACGGGCCAGTCTTGGCATGTATGTAAACTTGTGCGCGTGCTCTCTCTCTCTCTCTCTCTCTCTCTCTC
>Ga0325403_1005205_pt1 | contig 12241 bp, 7 predicted proteins | sample PopdelMetagenome_19_FD_205665 | JGI IMG/M metagenome (GOLD analysis project Ga0325403, IMG submission 205665) | Populus deltoides microbial communities from Bellville, Georgia, United States - Xylem-PdKOR-R4 | ecosystem: Host-associated > Plants > Phyllosphere > Stem > Wood/Secondary xylem...
AATCTTCTAAGATACCAAACAGCAAACACAGACCCACACCCGATCCAGCACAAGCTCTGTCATTCTTCTGACAAACCCAATCTTGACTCTTCAACAAACCCAATTTGTTTAAATCTTCTCCCATGTAAGAAGTCTTGAATGTTTTTCAAACTCAATTTGTGTAAAGATTATGAAAGTTTATGTTAAACAAACACATGCTAGAGACTAAATTACAACAAAGTTTTAACAAAGTAAGAAAACTCCACTTAATTTGAACACAGATATATCCATTAATCATCATTTTCTTTAAGTAAACACATGCTCTGTCATTCTTCTAACACCCAATTATCGAAGTTTGGCAGATTAACTGTAGCCTGTTTCTTAGTGGCAACACCCAACTTCATTCCAACAGAAACTAAGGTCTCAAGTGATCTGGCACTGTTTGCTAGGAGGTCTTCATCTATTTCAATTGCATCCTGCCAAATAAACCCGACATTAGTTGTGGGTCATACATTTGGATACCAATCACACATTGTGCTAGCGATGCTTTGGTTAGAGTTTGAATGTGGAAAGCTGAGCTTCTTAACCAAAAGAAACTTCCAGAATATTTGGGAAACATCCTAATTCCTACCGCAATAGGCAAAGCACATGAAATTTGGGAGATTGCCAACGAATGACAATATTTGACATTGAAGTTCAGAAATCATGGCGTACCAGAGATACTAGAGAGGAGAAAACACAGACATTTTGATTGAAATAGGCAGTATCAGAAACGCAGTTCTACATAGTACCAACCTTTTCAAAGACGCAAATTACTGTGCTTCCACCAAATGAGAAATATCCATACTGTAAATTCAGTACAAGAAACCAATTTAAAAAGCCACCATCTTATATATTTAGAGACAAACAATATGTAAAACATAGTAATAGAGATTGCTCACCTCGTCTCCTTTCTTGACATGGTCACCTGCCTTCTTCGAGAAGGTGATGCTGCCAACCATGGTTGCTCCTATTGCAACAAATGCCACCTGCGGCCAAAATGCCAAAAAAAAAAGATCTCTTAATGTTCAATAACTGCTAGTTGAAACTAAACAAGTCAGTTAAATCCATCCTAGTAATGCAAAGACAGATCTGCTTGTTTACTCTTGGACAGCCTGACATAAAGTTACGGCAGATAGAAGTTTGAAACAAGCATAACAAAAGGCATCTTCTGTATTGCAGAATGCAAAGAACACGAGATATCTGAATTGTAGATACTCAACCTCACTGCTAAAACCAAGCACATACACAAAGAAATGACAAGAATAGATTCAATAATCTTCCAGTAAATATCATTCAGTCTGAATTGTGAAATGAATATAGAGAAAAAAAACTCATGAAGTTTACATCCATGCCTTTCAAGTTCAAACTAAAGAGCAACAAAATCAATGTTCCAGAATTTCTATGATGTCCTCAAGAAAAGAGTCATTGGATCCATGAACAGTTAGCAAAACTTGGTTCCAGAATTTCTATGCCTTTCAAGTCAGATGATTGTACCTTTCCAAAATGTGCAGTAGAAATAATTGATACTTCTCTCTTATTCTCAGTGAAAACATTACAGTACTTGCTGTTCACAGCGATAGGATTAACCTGGAAAACAGAATGAGATAGACATCAGAGGAAACTTAATAACATATAAAAGAAACGATCACGAAAACTAACAAAACAAGTTCTTCGGTTTTATACATACCGTATATAAACACCCAGGTATCTTTACAAATTTCTCAATGGTTCCAGAAACTGGAGAATGAAAACGGTGATAATCCTGCAGCAATTGGGAAAAAAATATATATGAAGAAATCAGATTACACGGTTTCAGGAAGTTCAAGTGTTGTTGGAATGAGAGAAGTCAGTAGAAGAGAATAGAAGCAGAAGGGTCTAATAGTTTCCTAAATGGCAACAAATTTCTCCCTCTGCTGGTCCATTGTTCTGTCAACAATAATTTTTCTTTTCATGGATGAATTTCCAAATACCTTCTATGGTCTCCTATGTGTGTGGGTGAGCCGGAGTTTGGTTGGTTGAATAAGCAGATAAATAAACCTGCTATTGCGAAATTGTCACATTTCTCTCCTTATCCCTGGCAACATTCAAACTAGGAATAAAGTAAGGTCTCTCCTTCAACTGTCCCTTCTTATTTATTTTTTCTACTTCTCTGCTTCAACGACTGAAACAATGCCACCTCCAGAGTAGTATCATTGGTCAATCAGGCACTTGAATCGCTTACTTTTCCAAAACTTAAATTGCAAATTACTAAAGGGGTGTTGTATGAAGTACCTGTGGTGCCAAACGAAATATCACCAAAGTACCATCAGCGAAAGCACTTGAATATGTTTCCTTTCCTAAAAGCCCTTGTACAGAAAATTTGCGGCCCTAAAAATTACAAAAGAGATACCAGCAATTAACTATTATTAAACAAGCAAATCTAATAATAATCAATAGTAAATAACAGAAAATATTTCAATAAAAAAATACACACATTTTCAACATGACTTCCTCTATTCACCAAAAAGAAGCTATCTACTCTACTCATACTTATTCCACTGGAACACATACTCACTGACACAAGCATGATGTTTTGATAAAGGGAGGAGGGGTGTTGAGAGTGACAGAACTGAAGCATTTAAAAGCAAGCAGTAGAAATACCTTGATCCAAAATCTTTGACCATCTTCTACCGACTTAAAAGCCATAAGACGACAATCGGCTGCACATATGGCAACATCATCACGTTCCATGGAAGCAATTGGTCTTGTGCCAGGCTTTAATTCTCTTACAAAGAACTCATTGAATGTCTGCAAGTGGAAGAAATCCAAACTGTATGTAATTATGACTCATTAAAGATACACATCGTAAGATTTGCAGTAATATTCAGAAATCTGGTGCCACAGTTTTATTTTATCTCATAAAATCAATATATGCTTACCTTAAAATGCTCCAAAGGGTACTTCACCTCAGCCAAATTTATTTGATCCTACAACACCATAGTTTATCATATACAAGAAGTGAGATAGCATTAGCATGTAGATGCCCATATTGTAAGAAAGAAGAGCCAGAAGCCAAGGTATAACAGGGTTTGCTTTTGATGGTAACTATGTGTTTTACTTGGTAGGTAAGTTTAAACACAAGAATATGAAGAAAACCAAAACATGGAGATACAACTTAATGCAAAGGACTTGTGAAATTTGAGGGAATCAAGGCTCATTCATGTTTCAGTTATGGCATTTAATTCATTGGTAAATTAGTCTAATTATGAAGAAGATCTCACAGCTCCAAATAACATATTGATTATTTCTACTATACTCGCACTTCTATTGCATTAAGTCATAGCAGTTTTTATCCAGAAACACAGAAAAATGCAATCATGTCAAGCAGTCAAAGCAAGTTCCAATCACTGTTTGTATGCCCATGCAAGTAGATAAGAAGGATGCACCACAACAAAGAGTCATGCACCTGTGAAATACATTTTGCTTCTAACAGCTAGTTTCTCGTGCACTGGTGGAAGTGACAAACCACATATTATGTGATTATTGGAGGACAGATTACAAGACTAGCTTTTGTTTCAAATTATAGATACATCTCTCTGAACTCAATTGAGACACATGAGCACATCTTTATAGGATACAGTGATCCTCTTTCTCATATTAACATTTGCTAGTCTCCATTTCAGAAGAAATTTGGCTTTAAATTGTCATCTTAGACTTTGCCAGACCATCATCTTTATAATCTGAGAGACTTCCGATTCCAGTATTCCTTTAACTTCAAGAAAAGAAGATTGTTCATGTGATCAACTAGCGGTCATGAAATTTTAATCCTCACAGAGAAAGGAGATTGGTGAGGATGGTGAAAAATCCCAGGGGAAGCGTTGCGGAGTTAAGCAGGCATGGGTTTTGCCACCACTACTATCTTCATTGGAGCAGTTTCAATTACACAGAAAATTATAATTTGCAGCTGATTTTGTTAAAGGATTTCTGTGTTTCTGCAAGTATTAATAGATGGCATAGTTTCTGCAGCACTCCTTAGTGATCAGGTTTGCTCACAATTATACATAAGTTCTTGCTGTTTCCTTTATATGTTTTCGATATCTCCAGCTTTTTATTCTATCAATTTTTTGTCTGAGTCTATTAATTATAGGATGGGGGTCTAGTTTTGTGCTTCTTTTCTCCTTTTCCTCCCAGATGTGCTCCATAGGTTAAAATTATATGTACTGGTATAGGTATTTGAGTTTGACCACCTGACAAAGCTAATAAAGTGGTCCTCCTTTCCTAACATCAAACATACATAATTCTTATTTGATAATGAGACCACCACTTTGTTCACTTGGTTTTGGTATTAAAACTAGATAATCAAAGTACAAAATGTTCCATAATGCCTTAGTCCCTAAAGAAACCAATGCTATTTTTTCTTGAGGTGAGATTTTTATTTCCTTGTAACAATCAATAAGTTACAAGTGCAATGAACTTTTTTTTTTTTAATGACATCAGATGGGGGAAAAATCACTACACAAGAAAGGAGAAACTACCTCATGGATATCTTGGCAACATAATTCTTTGTAATAAATTTTAAACAGGATATATATTCTGGGGAGACTCAAAAGTGAGCCCACAGTAATCAATGACATAATCAGCAAAGGCTAGATGAACTTCAAAAGTCCTTTCATTCTTCGGCTCAATAATCATGATATGAAAACATTTAAAGGATTCTTTGTTCATCACGCAAGACGATCATACCTTGAAAAATTCAACAAACGCTGGAATGTCTCTAGCAGATTCTGTAGTGTTCATTTCCCTTCCCTGCTTCTCAGAGATGCTGAGCAGGATTTCCTTTGCTCCTGCATCCAAATTAGCCAACCAAATAGTGCAGCTCTATAAGAATAAAAGCATTATCTTCATAATAATAATTCCAATAACTATTGTATGATGTTAAGATGCTTAGAACCATCAGCCATGCTATCCAATTAGAATAGTGAGGTAGATGGGGAAGATCAGAAGACTGACAAGGAGGATCCGACCAAGACAAATAGTTGGACCTGAGCTTAGATGCATATGGAGGTGATTGCATGCCCTTCAAGACATTTATATATGCTTTCAAATATTTATTTTACTATTGTTGTTTCAAGAATTACTCAAGAAAGGAATGCCAGTAGAAATTCGCACTTTCCTTGATCACTGATGAGGACCATGTGACTTTCTGATATCAATAGAATAAAAGGCAAGAGGGTGCATGCAAGTACACAAGAAGAGCAACCTATTTTAGCACTCAATCTCAAGATGCAGTTTTTTGTGCCATTTATGTAGAATTCAAAATTTCAACAATGAGATAATGTAGAAATGCAACTGTGCCAGATGATCATAAAATGAAATCTTGCAATACTTCATAGGGAGTTTGTATGAAATCCCTCCCTCCACACACCACGAGTGAGAATTAGCTTTTTAGAGAGAGAGAGAGAGAGAGAGAAGAAAGGAAAGGAAAGGAAAGGGAAAGGGAAGAAGTAAAAAGTATTGCCCAGGCTGGGAATATGGAGAAGATACTTGAAAAAAAAAGGATAATTTTGTATACATATCAAGTATTACTGCTTAGGAAGTAATAATACGAGGGGAAAAAACCACACATAACTTAATAGCATAGAAGAAACGGAAAGAATTATGTAATGAGGACCAAAAATGAAAAATAGAGATGAGAAAAAACTTGATATGCAATTAGATGAACTTTCAAGAGGATGGAACTTCCACAATCATCATTTAGGGGTTGATCTTCATGTTTATTTTATAGTTGTCATGATCTCATCAATTTTTATATCACCACAGGCACATGTGCTAGCATGATTTTCCAACAGTGTATTGTCCACTAAAAACTTCCAGCACTAACCCAACATTTCTTTACCTTTTTGAAATACGTTAAGTTTTCACAAGAAATAGAGCGTGTTTGCTGCAATGATGGTTTCCATCAAAACAGCATAAATATAGAGACCTGAATTTCCATAACGAGAGGATAAAAAAAAAAAAAAGCAGGCTTGTAAACTGGTTGGCATTTGTTTCATGGATGCTACTTTCTCCTCCAGGGAATTACACTCCTAAGAAAGAGATCCCAAAGAATTTAAAATTTTGTGTTTGCTTAACAATAGAGGATTCCTAGGAGAGTATCACTTTTTTGTTCATCTCTTCATCCTAGAGGCATTTCAACTAAATCACCATCTTATCCTTTATAAAAGGGAAAAAAAGAAGTAACCAAACACAATAATTCTTGAAACCTCACATTCTTGGCTAACTTTCCCCTCTGATTCCATGAACCAAACACCGTCTAGATTCTGAGATTGAAATGGAAGGGAAACTTCAATGAAAGAAAAGGGCAAGGGGAGAAATTTATGTTGGAGCAGGATTGGGATGAAATTTCATAACCAATCTAAAACTTTGAACGTCCATTAATCAAGCCTAAACTTCAAGTCCATCCTAGCAGACCTGAAAAATCTGAAGCCAAGATGGGCAAATTTGACAATCCATCACATGAACAAATCTATTTGTCAGAACAGAGGAGAAAGAGAGACCATAAGGCGAAGTCCTATCTCTGGCTGGTAAAATAAAAATGAACAAATCTATAAACTAGCAAATTTCTTTTCAAAAATGAACTTTGTTTTTCATTTGCACAAATTAACCCGTACCTTTGTCCATAAGGTGAAGTCCTATCTTTGACTGATAAATTGCTCTCATTGACAGAACAATCTTTTTATCAATTAACTCTTCCACTAGCCTCTTTGTCTTCCTATCAAATACCTAAAGCATTAAGCTGTTAACTGAAAGTTTACGTGCATGAGATCCCAAACATAATTTAATGACATCTAGAATACTCAGAGCTGTCCCAATGCATTAAACTTAGTGCACCCATGGACAAAATAATTTAATGAGGCATCTTCAGCAGAATCATTCAAGAAAACATAGGTATTTTGTTAATTTATGTTCAGAATGAATTTTGAGCAATTACAAAAAGAAATAGAATTTATTTAAGAAATGAGCTTTCTACCCATCCACCTGCTTAGTATTATTCAAACACAAGATTCCAAGAAGTTGTTGACAATGGATTTTCCTATGATGCCCCATGGAAAGAACATTTCTCAACTTTGTAAGAAGTAAATGATGACAACAAAACAACACTTACAATCTAGAGAAATTGTTTGGAATTAACCATGATAAATAAAAAGGGGCAACTCAGAAGAACTGGGATGTACAAGTTTCATTGGTTTACACATTTTGCAATGTGGTACTAGACTTGAAAGGGGAGCTGGTACTCAGAAGTCTTGAACAAAGTGTTGGCATCTTGAAGCTGAAAACTACTACCATACATAAATTAACGAGAAATGCAGACACAAACAAGACTGTCATATAACGCCAAATTCAAATCTCTGATGTGAACTAACCCGAAACTATAGAAGCTGGAAAGAAACATTAAGCATTCTTAAAAATGGCCTGGAGGAAAAGATACCAGAATATGTGAAGCACTTGAACCAGAGTTCAAACCAACATCATATGATGAAAAATGAGCCCATTCACTCAGTTTAAACATCCACCTGTCAAAATATAAACTTAATCACCCATCTCAACCGAGACATAAAGTAATATAACCATCAAAATAGGAGAGACCACAGAATGAGACAATTCATAAAGTTGACATTGAGGAAGTTCATACCCATAAGAAGCCTGTTTATCAGTAAGAAATCCACCTGTCATAACTTGATTTCCTGTTCCCTCGTCAAAACAAAGACTCAAATGGACCAGGGTACTTAGCTTATCAGAAACTTCAAGAATCTCACCACAGACAGGGCAGCAATTTAGAAGAGGTTCACTGCAATACAGGAAATGCATTAAGAGATGTACCAGGAAAGTAACTTGCATCTTACTTGAAAGGTCAGGATCAAGAAAACTGCATATTTCTAGCATTCTCAACATATAGTATTGGGGAATAAACATTGGGATGAGAAGAGTTGTGAATAAAATGGCAAATATTTGCAAGCAAGCTGAAGTACACAACCAAACTGAACTCCTCATTTCTGTCTTTTTTTTTTTTATTGGGTGTTTTGGGGGGATTGGTTGAGAAACAGGCACAACAGATTCACAGGAGATGGTCCAAAAAAGAAGGGGAGGGGAAAAAATGATATTGCAACCTGCAGCAAGCTATACAAGAAGCATCTTTTATGCATATAGGTACCAGAATATAATACATTCATAATTCAAGCCTACTGCCATTAAATATAGAGGATTGTTACTTTTCTTGTTGAAAGGCAAGAAGTTCAGCCAACTCATCCATGCTTACAGCATCATCCCCATTCTTGTCAGCAGCTTTAAAAAGCTCCTCTTTCTAGTAAACAGGTAAATTAATTCAAGTCAAGAATACTACAAAACCATGTTTAAAGTTAAGCATATAGTATAGGCACTCAATGGTTAGGATAGCTTTCTGAATTAGAAAAAGAAATGGAATTAGAAAATGTAAATTGATCAGTTTTAGAATCCCAAACTTCAAATAAAAAGGTCAAGGTGTCGTTTAATAATACCCATAAAATTTAAATTTCTGAAATTCACATCCCAAACGCAAATACAGGTCTCCAAACAAACTTATATGTCTAGCATGTTCGTAATTTAGAACAAAATTAAATATGAAATGCATGCAAAGAGCTGAAAAACAACATAACTGCTTATGGTCAAACCTTGTTATCTGCCACTTGATTGCCAAAAGCCTTAATTAAGTCAGAGAACTCAGAGAAAGAAAGCTTTCCATCTTCATTGTAATCCTGCGTACAGACAAAAACTCAATACTAATAGTGTTGTAAAGTAAGGGAAATACTGGTGATTTGTTAGCATGGATAGTACATGAGACATTGGCATAGACTGATACAAGTAATGCATTTCAAACATTCAAATATGAGTTGCCTCATTCCATGGCTAAACGTCTGGTTCTATGGAAAACACAAGTACAAGTAAATCACAAGCCAGCTCAAGAAACCCAAGTGTATTTGCATAATACTCACAAAAAAAAAAAAGATAAACAGAGGCATGCGAATGGGCAATGGAAAATCTCTTTTTCCAATCACCTGTAAATCTGACAACAGCCAGCTAGACTTGGCATGCACCACCACTTTAACAACTAATCATATGTCTAGTAATATGGAAAGGGAATGCAGGATTATGCAACATACCACAATGGCTAAGATGCGTCTTGCAAAATTTTTCTCTGTTTCAATTGGATCCTGTCGATAATTTCAGGTAATGTTAAAGATGATCACCGCATCCACGAGTCTCAACTACTCAATGGAAGTATAAGTTGTGTACTGCACACCTCAACAGAACATGACAGAGAAATTCTGCCAACAACTTTACCAGTTGCTGCTGGGTCAAAAAGTTCAAACACTTCAAAGTCAGAATCTGAATCCTGCAACAACATAGAATTCATGTCAAGGGAAAAGAAAGACTGAAAGTATATAAGAATAAAGAAAGATATAAACATTATGCAAACAGCAACTCATAAGTTAACCTAGACTAGATTTGCCAAAATGAAATGAGCATCTCAGATGCAATCATATGAATGATGTCAACAAGAAAGGAAACCATAAGGAAAATAAAAAGGATATGTTAAGATGCAACAGGTTGTGGGGAAATCAATTTTAAAATCATATAGAAAATTTTGTATTCAGAGACCAGGAAACATGAGAAACATAAGACTTCCAAGAAATCATACCATTTTCCTACCAATGTCCAAATTTGTCTATCTTGACTTGAAGATGAATGAACCAAAAAGTGTATGATACTTTTTCTTTTTCTTTTATTTATTATTTTAATGCAATAACTTGGCTCCTAGACAATATAAGTTCCAATAGACAATGCCCCCTTCCACTTATAATACAGAAACAATATATGGCAGATGTGCAATATGAATAGAATTATATAGATTTATATTAATGAGGGAAAACAAAAAACGAAAGGCAACTTGCATCACACAGGTCTGCCAAGAAACAAATCCTAGAGCTGTTACCAACTCTGTAGTGAATATAAGGGAAAGAAACAATCGAGAGGAAACCTATGATAGGAATTTTAAAGGACAGGGTCCAGGTGATAGAAGATCAGTACCACAATGCTTTGGAATCTTAGAGGAAACATCACCAAGTACAACCAGTTACCCACCAGGGCAATGTCTTCAAGAGCAACATGTGTAAGAACAAGGACCCTTTATAATTTAGGTCAACAGAACTCCCAACAAACAAAGAGCTTTTCTTGCTTGTTGCTTTCTTATAATCGCATGCTTGAGCGCAAGAATACAAGAATGATCTGCTCTCTTCTCTTCCCTGACTGGAAAAATCTTCATCACAATATCTTTCATTTTCTACCACCACTAGGATTTTAAATACAGAGAACTGTAGGGGGAGAAAAAAAATCAAATGAGCAGAAATAGATAAGGGTAAAGTGTCTCCCTAAAGTAAAAGGCGCACACCCCTCCACTTGTCCAAAGGCATGCAGACTCGACCAAAAGGTCTCCTCGACCAACATGCTTTCTCTTGCAAAGTAGGATCCCAATCAAACCCACCAAGGACAAGTCTGTCTTCTAAGCACCAGACCCTTCCTTCTCCTGCCACTAGCAACGTTTCCTTAACCTGAGTAAGTGCTTCAGTTAAAACTCATTCATAAATGAAAGCAGGTCTCCACAAATAATACTCAAAACAGATCCTTGAACTCCCTAGAATAAAAATTTTCAATCTTCTCCAAAATTTCCTTCTGCTATCAGATTCCTCAAAACACTTCAAACTTTTACCTTCACCTTGACAGGCTTGATGCTTCAGCTTTTTTTATCAAACAATTTACATGCATCTTCATCAAACAAAACCAGCACAACGCTTCATTGCACACTTATTCCACTCACTCATTTATACAATCTAGGAAGGATGTTAGAAGCGCAGAATCTGAAAGGGCAAGGGACTCAAAGCCCATTTCTTTTAAGAGTCTAGGTTGTTACATTCCCCACCCACCCCCACCACAAGAATCTTGTGTTAATGAAGCTTGCCCCTATCAAAGAAAGTCATTACGCACTAGCCCCTTGTAAGCAAGCATAGATTTTTGTATTGTGGTCTCTGGTTCGTGTGCTCGGAAAAGACATCAGACATAGAGCATGAAAAGAACCTCTTCAACAAGGTTCTGAAAGGTATCCTCCCAATCATGCAGAACAAAAGTCTATCAATCCTAGAAGCTACAGCAAGCCTACCAGAAAGAGACCAGTGAATCAAGCAGCACACCATGGAACATCCCTCGGATTATGATGCAGAATGTAATGAAACCATTGGTGATAAAATCTTCCCAGCTTTTCACTTGGTATATAAACTACATTGAAATTTCCCCACACAGAACTTAGAATCTCAAGTTTATGTTAGCAAAAAAAAACTTCTATGAACTTGAGTTCCAGCCCTAAAACTAGTAGAAGAAGCTTCTCCTGTTACTTGGCTATATGTATGTATTTTAAGTTGGTGATTTAGTGAAGGACTTTGAATGTCATATCAAGTAAATGAAACATGATTTTTCTTTCAATTGCATGGTATATTTTGTTCATTTAGCTGAGTCATGCAATTATTGACTTTTGAATTCTTTGGATAGCTGATTTCTTAGAATGAAAGGAATCTCAAATGAATTTTGAGAGAAAGAATATGAAGGATACCTTTCATGAAATACATTGCAATCAAGCACTACTTGCATAATAGATGTTCTCCATACAACACCTAAACTTTCCCCTTGTCTCACTTACAACTACTGAATTTCCTTTTGCAATGCGATTATCTAGTAACTTAGTTTAACTTAGAATTCTCTCCAACAATTTACTGAATTTTCTAAACTTTCCCCTTGTCTAGCACTTGGCAGGATAAAAACAGAGATACTTTTAGCATATATGCTAATGGTTTTATAATTGCAATAAATGTAAAACTCAACAACATCACACGCCCAGAAATTACACATATTTTAGCGAGCAGTAATTCAATGATCCTGTTGTTTACCTGTGTGAGAAGTTCAAGTAGATCAATCTCACAATATCCAACAAGGTTGTTCTTCGATATTCTATTAGTCTGCATCATTATACAAGAAATTACATGATTATAGTATTACCATAGCAAATCAACTAAAGTAATGAAAAGGAATGCTTTGAAATAAGGGAACAATTGCAAAAAAGCAACCCACACTATGAAATGAGATTTTGAAAACAAAA
>Ga0325403_1005207_pt1 | contig 12239 bp, 10 predicted proteins | sample PopdelMetagenome_19_FD_205665 | JGI IMG/M metagenome (GOLD analysis project Ga0325403, IMG submission 205665) | Populus deltoides microbial communities from Bellville, Georgia, United States - Xylem-PdKOR-R4 | ecosystem: Host-associated > Plants > Phyllosphere > Stem > Wood/Secondary xylem...
AAAAAATTGAATATGTATAAAAATATAGAATATATTACATGCTAAATGATGTAACTCATTAAGTTGTGAGAAAATATATAAATATACAACTTTGTATTTATAATGGTTTTGAATTTAATGATAAGTAAAATTAATTATGAAATAAATCATAGTTGATTTACTTATGTAATCCAGGAATCTACTATTAATATGTTAACTATAAATTAAAAAAAAAAAGACGACAATTGAATACCTACCTTTAATAATTAAGTTGGGATTTTATTAAAAATCTAAATATAAAAATGAGTATTTATTTCCCAACTCCATATTTTACTATTTTTTTTATTTATCTCATACGGGATATATTTAGTAATAGATTATAATAATTTCTTATATCTCAATAAAAGAAAAAAAATAGTAGATGTGGAAATCCATAGCATCATCAATCCATTGATACGGTAGGGGTCCTGAGTCAAATCCTTTTTTAATAGTTTCTGTGATTTTTAATTTCTAAATGACTCCTCTTTTATTTATTTATTTATTTAATTAAAAAAAAACTCAATTTCTTTAATAATTATCACCGTGGTCTATAATATGGAAAGACAACATGTTAGCATATCAACGTCAGATGGCCTGCTTGATCAATAAATCAACCTCACAATTAATAAGTTAATATATCAATTATTTGTTTACACGACAAACAATATATTAATTTATAACTTAATAATATAGAGTACGTAAAGTTAAACTAATTAAATCTCTGTATATATTACAAAAAAATCTATAATCATTAAAGTGGTAAAAAATTAAATAATTTGCCTCTTTATATTTTTTTATTTAATTAATATTATATATTATAAATAAAATTATAGTTGTAGTTGTTTTTAGAGTATTTTTTTATTTAAAAATATATTGAAATATTTTTTTATATCATAAACTTATGATTTTTTTTAAAAATAATTTTAATTAATTAAATAAATAAATAAAATTTAATTTTTTAAAAACATATTTTAAAAACGCAAGCATATCCCTCTTTTCTTCCAGAGGACACAACACGGGCGCACAGCACATAACAAGAAGAACTTGTTATCATAGTTAGGAGAAGCGTAGCAAAAATAGAGAGAGAGAGAGAGACAGAGAGAGAGAGAGAGAGAGAATGGAAGCAAAGTTAGGGAAGGCGTTCGAGTCCATCACCAACTTCTTCACCGGCGCTGACCAGATCCCCTGGTGCGATCGCGACGTCGTCGCTGTATGTCATTCCTCTTTCTTTTTTTTTTTCTTTTCCTTTACCTCTCAATAAGTATCTTTGCAATATTGGGTTTTATCTTTTGGGTAGCAATTCATTTTTTTTTAAATAACACTTTTTAGCAGCTACTTACTTAGATTTGGGAATTTTTAAGTTTCATGATTTATTAGAGTTTAGCTATGGTTGCAGAATAGCTATAGATTGGTTGATTATTAGCAGTGCTGACCCATCGAGGTTTATTAAGTAGCAGTACTGTAATGTCTTGAAAAGGAATCATTTAAACCTAGTAATGATTCTCTTCTTATTTACACTTTATCTGTGTCTGTTTTGGGTTTCCTTTTTTCGAGGTCGATTTTCTTCCTTCAACCTCTCAAGTTTCTAGATGATCTCAACATTATAAAAGATTAAAAGATGCATGGAGTTTTCAATGTTTTAACTTGATCCATTCTTCATTTCGTGGCTTTATGAGGAAAATAGGAGGAAAAAAAAGATTACTACTGATAAATAAGAAAGATTTACAAACACGAACATCTGCGTGTTGCTAGCAATGTATGGCCAGTCATATATGGAAACCGCTTCTACTCCTTGCATGGTTTTAGCCTTTGGATTCCGGAGGTGATTGTTTTGTAACTGCTATTTAGTTTTTGTGTCAAAAGTTAATGATATATCAGGGCTTTGGGCATGGTATTCTTTTTTGCTCCAGACTTTTGTAACATTCATATGACATGTCATTCTTGATTGTATTATTGTTTGTTGTTCTCTTTACTTATTCTTTTCTCTGATGCATCCATAGGGATGTGAGCAAGAGGTTCATGAAGCTGAAAAAGGTCCTTCTGATGAGTTTAAGAATGAATGCATCATGCGTTTGTCGTGGGCTCTTGTTCACTCAAGACAGACAGAAGATGTACATAGAGGCATAGCTATGCTTGAGTGTAAGCAAAAATACAAAACCATCTCACTTTCTCTCTCTACGCACGCACACATCGATGGTTTTCCTTCTGTTACTAATACTCACTTTTGCAGCTTCACCGGGCAGCAATACCAGCCCTTTGAAACTGAGAGAGAAGCTTTATCTTCTAGCTGTGGGTTATTATAGAAGTGGTGACTATTCAAGAAGTAGGGAGCTGGTGGAAGACTGTTTGAAGGTTTAGTATCCACATTTCTTATTCTTTGTTTCTTTTGAATTATTGTGGAAAGATTTTTCCTTCTACGTAATGTTGTTTCCTCATAATTCATAACCTCATTCCAGTATTATGAATGTATTGCCTTGTCATAGTGCATTTTGTAGATATGGTTCATCTAAAATGATGTTCTTCTGCCCTGAAGCTGCATGGTCATTGAGAAGCCAAATGTGTGATTTAAGGTCATATGTTGTATGCTATTCTATCTTAGTTTCTTATGCTTTGTGACTGAATCGCAAGGGCATGATCATTTTATAGATTGAGCCCGAATGGAGACAGGCACAATCCCTCAAGAAAGCAATTGAAGACCGGATCAAGAAAGGTAACAGTTAATGTTGGTGATACTGCTTGTATTATTCATGTGAACTGAATGGATGGAGCTTCTGAATTATTGTCCTTTATTTTTTGTTTGTTTGTAGATGGTGTTATAGGCATAGGAATTGCTGCTACTGCTGTTGGCCTGGTTGCTGGTGGGATTGCTGCAGCATTTGCACGTAGGAATTGATGCGACCTTTGATAATCACAGATATGCACGAGGAATACACTTGATGACGTACTTGGTGCAGAAACCAAAACTAAATTGTGGTTTAATACATGCTTACTTGTTCCTTTCGTTACATGAAAGAACTTAAGAGGTTGTCTTTTTTATAACACAATTTTCTTGTAAGATAGTTACCATCAACGTGTATACTTTCGGATTTATCTGAGAATTGCTCCCTCGTTCTTCATTTTTACGGTTGTCTTTCGTCATCAGTCCTACTCTTTCCAAGAGACATGGATGTGTTCATAACTTGTATTAATTTAGAGGTAGTTTTTGTGATTGTGGTTTGAAAAAAATGAGTTTTAAAAAAATACGGTTAGCTATGGTTGTTTGTGTTAATATATTCAAGCCAAAAGCAGAGTACCAAGAGAGTTAATCAATTTATTAACTTTGCATAATGTTCCCTCCCCCCTGCACTCGGCATAAAGCAGCCTCTTATACATTGCAGGTTATTTTGCTATATAAGGAGTCTACATAGAAGATTATTTTGCTATACAAGGAGTCTATGATAAGATAATCTTTGATAGTTAATATTAAGAGTCCTAATTGTATACATATACGGTAACAGAGTTTGGATTTAGATACGTGTTTAATAAAAATTATGGTTGAAATTTATGTGCAATAAAAAAACATATATAAAATGTTTGGTAGTTGTGTTTGAGTGATTGCGATTGCGGTTGCTTTTCAAAATGTTTTTCACTTGGAAAAGAATTAAAATAATATTTTTTTTATTTTTAAAAAATTATTTTTGATATCAGCGCATCAAAATAATTTGAAAACATAAAAAAATATTAATTTGAAATAAAGAAAAAAATAAAAAATAATTAATTTTTTTTAAAAGCGCTTTTGAAACTCAAAAACAAACAGGGTTAGAAATTTTTATGAAATTGAGTTAAAAAAACATGTAAAAATTGTTGTATATAAGTTACGTTTCAAACTTAATTTTTTAGTAAGCCTTGTAGCATAAAACAAAACACAGTTTGATTTGTTATCAAATATCTTAAATGTTTGTTTTATTGTAAACGTAAAAGCGAGCAAAAAAAACAAACGAGCCTTATTTTGCTTGTAGTTCAACTGTAACTATCAAAGATCATTTTGCCAGGGTAATGTCAGCTCCTTCTGCCCTGGAAATGCAGCAGCATGCTGGAACCTAATTCAAAAGAAGCATGAAGGTGACTAGTTGCTGTCGGAGAGGCCGTGCAGGTGGGGTATGTAATGTTACAGGCGTTACCAATCTCAGTCACAATGCAACAAGCTCAGGGCAGCCGTTCATGTCTTCTTGAGCCCTTGAATACAACAATTTATGCACTGTCAAAACCTCGAGAAGCAGAGTTCGTGCTGGATTACCAAAAATTATTTAATAGACAATAAAAATAAAATAAAAAACTGAAATTTCCCTATGATTTTTTAAGCTATCGGCAGATTGTCAGTCTTTGCGCGATTAGTACAACTATTGATTGCTTCATCAAATTCAATAATTAATGCTTGTAATTTTTTGTTCTTTTTTAATGGTCTCAATGCCAGGGAAATTCTTAAGGCCTCCTTCCGAACACCGAAATCAATTCTACTCTCCAGTTTGACTAAAACAGACTATCCACACGAGAATTTTACGTTATAAAAGATAAGCACATCCTATATCTATCTATCATGTGAAGCCTTACAAGAAAAATGCTACAACAGGAAAGAGAGCGTTTATGTTACGTATCATTGTTTGACAGGAATTCTTTCGATGAGTTCTATGCCCACAGGAAACCGATATACTAAGGCAGTGACTGGAGAATCTGTGGACCTGTAACCATCACTGGAGGCGAACTGCCTGTTAATTTGTACTTTTGTGGCAATTCTATTATTAACGTTAGCATTCCAGAAGCCAGAAAATGACACGAACCATCGTGAAAGATATACAGTTATGTTGTTCTCACCACTGCCCAGAAGTACTGTCTATATCCAGTATCATCTCAGACTCCATTTTGTTCTTAGAAATTTATATTTAACTAATACGTCATAAAGCTTTATGAGCTTGGAACAACGTACACAGGATTGAAGGGGAAAAATCTTTCTTTTCTTCAATACATTATTTACATGAATAAAAAGATATATATAACATATTGTAACCATACAAAAATTTCCAATTATGGCTATACATTTATGGGCTTAATTAGCTAATGAATATATTGTTGATTTTCCTCCTATAATCTCGCAGAGAACAACTCATGCCAACACTTCCTCTCAAGTTTGGTGCATATATATCTCGGATGCCCAACTTGCCAAGTGAGTTGTAGAAACTTATGTTGCATACAGCTTTTGTAAGTATGTCTGCTAACTGGTCTTCAGATTTAACAAACGGAAATCGAATTATCTTGGCCTCAAGATTTTGTTTAATGAAGTGTCGATATACTTCCACATGTTTGGTCCAGTCATGCTGGACTGGATTGTGAGAAATATCAATTACAGCTTTGTTATCACAAAATAGGTTCATTTCTCCCTTAGGAGCAAGGCCAATTTTAGTTAATAGTCTTCGAAAACAGAGAAGTTAACAAAGGCCTTTAGTCATCCCACGAAACTCAGCTTCAGCACTTGATAATGCTACCACCTTTTGCTTCTTACTTCTCCGGGTAACTAGGTTTCCTCCAACCAACGTGAAATAGCCTGAAGTCGATTTTCTATCAGAGATATTTCCTACCCAGTCAGCATTTGTGTAACCTTCCACTGATAAGTGATTGTTTCTTGTAAACATAAGTCCTTTTCCAGGAGAGAACTTTAGGTATCTGAGAATCCGAATCACTGCATTCATATGATCTTCACTCGAACAATGCATGAATTGGCTTACCATACTTACTGCATAAATGATGTCTAGCCGTGTATGAGAGAGATAAATCAATTTTCCTATTATTCTCTAATACCTTTCTTTGTTTGTTGGCACTTGATCTGGGTATTCTTCTAGTTTGTGATTTTGAATTATTGGTGTATCTGCAGGCTTACAATCTAGTAATCCTACTTCTGATAATAAATCCATGATATATTTTTGTTGGGAAAGGAATATGCCTTGCTTTGACCTAGCAACTTCAATTCCTAGAAAATATTTGAGTCCTCCTAGATTTTTCATCTCAAATTCTGTGGCCAATTGCTCTTGAAGTCTTGTTATTTCCTCTAAGTCATCTCCTGTAATGATCATATCATCTACATAAACTATCAAAGTTGTTACCTTACCCCGGTGATGTTTTAAAAATAGAGTATGATCCGAGTTACTTTGTTGGAAGCCATATTTCCTCATTGCCGAGTTCAAGTGCCCAAACCATGCTCTAGGAGACTGCTTCAGGCCGTATAAAGTTCTTTGTAGTTTGCACATGATCTTAGCTTCAGACTTTGCCGTATATCCTAAAGGGACATCCATGTAGATTTCTTCTTCAAGATTTCCATGTAAAAATGTGTTTTTAACATCAAACTAGTGTAATAGCCAATTAAGATTTGCTGCGAGAGATAGTAGAACTCTAACAGTACTCAACTTGGCCAGCACTAGCTAGGCAAGTCATACTGGGAATGTTGTTCAGCACATTGGCTCAATTCTACCTTCCACATCAAATTCTTCCTTCGCCCAGCTGAGAGGTGGCTAGAGAGGACATGCAAACTTTCCAAAGAGATGTGAGAGAGAGGTGGTATGTTTTGACGAATGACTACTCTTTTCCCTTTAGGTGGTATTCTAAAAAAAGCATACAAATCAATAAGAAGTGGTATCTGTTGATGAAATGCCATTGCATGGATCTCCCTCCACAACAAGAGAAGCATTTGATGGCGAGGTAAAAGCACAAGGATGAATGCCCTTGATCCTCTCTTTGATAGTCTGATTCGTACATCAAATAATTCATGTAGTAGATCGATCTAGTGATTGGTCAATGACATGCGAGTTACATGATTGATCTGCAAGGGAGAATCAATGCGATTAGACAGGAAGCTTTGAATGATGAACAAATCTGTATGCATTCGTTCATCTAAAATGGAGTCAACCTCCCATTGCGTATTGGTACTTATCTGGTATAGAATAGATCTGCTTCTCTTTGTTCCTACAAACAGAATTGTGACATTATAAAATACTAAAAAAAATGGAATCCTTTCTCCGCCACTGAAAAAGGAAGGTCCATAACATAGTTTTTTCCAATGTAATAAAGTTACATAGTGTCTATCTTTCGTACAGGTGAGAGTGTTTCTTGATAGTCTATGCCATATGTTTACATATAGCCCTTTGCCATTAGCCTTGCTTTGTACCTTTCAACTGACCCATCAGCTTTGTATTTGATGGAGAATACCCATTTACACTCCACTATTTTTTGACCTTCTGGTAGGGAAACAAGAGTCCACGTTTTAGTTTTTAGTAAAGCTTTCATTTCCTCCTTCATAGCTTGGATCCACCTGGAGTCATCCAAAGCTTCGTCAACACTCGTGGATATATGATGTGAGGAGAGTTCATTTACAAAGTTCTTGAAAGGTTCGGACAGTTTCTTTGTCGAAACATAATTGGCAATTGGATATCTTGATCTTTGATCCTCTAGTTCTGGAGAATATCTATTTAGTGGTTTTCCTTGATTTTTCCTGAAAGGTAACTCATAGCCAACAAGGGTATCCATATCATCAGGAATGTGAGGTGGGATAGGAGAGCTTACCTCAATGATAGGTCATTGGATACTGAAGAGTGGGAGTGGGGGGGTATTATTACTGCTTCTGGAGATGTCGAAACTGTTACTTCAACTTCCGAAGATGTCAACTCTGGATTAGATTCCTAATTGATAATAGGCTGAGTCATATTCAGTGTCGTATCAATGTCTTTGAACCAATCAAATGTCAACCAATTCATTTCTTCTACTTGTGTCCCCCCTTGAAGAGAAGAATTGGATGCAGCAGGAGAGTAGAAAGTCTTAGATTCAAGGAACATGACATCCATAGTCACATATGTGTGCCTAGTAACTGGGTCGTAGCATCTGTACCCTTTTTGGTGTGTAGAGTATATGGCACAAGGATCAAGTTTTGTGCGTTAATTCTTGTGGAGGTGAACAAACGTAACACAACAAAAGATGTGTGGTAGAAGCATCAATACTATGAGTAATGACACATAGGTTGACAAGGCCTTTAGCGGAGTCTTGAACCCAAGAACTTTTGAAGGTATGCGATTAATGAGATGGACAGTCGTGGCAACAGCATCACCCAAGTAGTGGTTAGGTACGTGAGCTCCAAGTAACAGAGCTCGAGCAGTTTCAAGAATATGATGATTCTTGCACTCTGCAATAACCTTTTTTTACGGAGTCCGGGGGCATGAGGTCTCATGAATTAGTCCATAATGGTGGAAATAATCACGAAATTGTTGATTCACATACTCGCCACCATTGTTTAATCAAAGCGTTTGGAGCTTAGCTGCAAACTGAGTCTGAATCATTGTATGAAATGATTTAAATACATGAAAAACCTCCTTTTTATGTTTCAACAGATAAATCCAAGTCATCCGAGTACAGTCATCAATAAATATCACAAACACGCGAAAACCAAACATAGTAGATTTTGGGGAAGGACCCCATACGTCATAATGAATTAAGGCAAAAGGAATATCACTCTTATTCATACTCAATGGATAAGTAACTCGATGACTTTTAGCTAAAATGCATGTCTCGCATTTAATATCCAAATTCGACAAACCCGAAAATAAATTAGGAAACACATGTTGTAAGCAACCAAACGACAGGTGGCCTAATGGACGGTGCCATAGCAAAATTTGTTCCATTTTAAGGTCGTTTGAATGATGCATGTGATGTGCTTGGACAATACTGACGTCTTCCATATAATAGAGCCCCCCCTTTCAGTACCACGCCCAATGATCTCCTTGGTGAGAATATCCTGAATAAGACAAAACATAGGGTAAAGAATATCCTAAATAAGACAAAACATAGGGTAAATAAGCACAACATAATTCAAGGCTTTAGTAATCTAACTCACGGACAATAGTTTGTGAGATAAAAAAAGGCATAAGTAATGTATGAGACAATGATAGGGCTGGTGATATCATTACTGTTCCAGCCCCTGTTACCGAAGAAATGTCTTCATTAGCATTTACAATGCTAGTTCACCGTGGAGGGGACTGCTGAGAGAAATCAGTGACATTAAAGGTCATGTGGTTTGTTGCTTCAGAATCAAATATCCAGTCATTGCAGTCAGCCTCCTGATTAGAACCAAGTTGAGCATTACCTGAGTGTAGGTCTATTGCAACCACTACAGCTTGTCCAGTGTTATCACTGCTGGTCTTAGCAGCTTGAATAAGGGACATATATGGTTCTGCTGTAACCACTGCAGCCTGTTTTATGTTACCACCATTTCCATGACGGCACTTCTGAGCCTGGAGTTCGTGCCACCAATCGGGATACCCATGAAGCTTGAAACAGGTCTCGTGAGTATGCTTTGCCCCCCCTCCACACAGTGAAAGCATTTAGTGCCATTAGAGGTGGCTTGGGAGAGTTGGAACCAGATTTGCCACTATGAAAAGAGAGAGAATGTGAGCTGTGTTTGAGACTCTTGGACGCTAGGCCTGCTCCGAGTAGATCATCAACGCCTGTAGTCATCACTGCTTGACGAAGAGCCTCCCTCCTAACACGTGCATAGGCTTGCTCCACTGTTGGGAATGGCTTTATCTGCAGAACATCACACCTATTATGGTCTAAAAGGTCATCAAGACCATCCAAGAATGCATATACTCAATCTTCTTAAATAAGAGAATTGTAATGTTGAATATCTGTTGGGCATTTGATCGGGTTTGGACGACGAAAGTCGATTTCACGCTAGAGACGTTGGAGTTCGTTATAGAATTTTTCCAGCGAACCGCCGGCTTGTTTAAGGCGTGTCACACATCGCTAGAGGTCATACACCTGAGAGGTGTCACTACCATCAAAGTATGTAGTAGCAATTGCATCCCACACCAATTTGGTTGTAGGGAAGCAGATGAAATTACTGATAAGAGAGGGATGCATGGAATTTATCAGTCACCCTTTAACAATTGCGTTGTCAGTACGCCATCGTTGAAAAGCAAAATCTGTCTGAGGAGGTTGAGATAAATCGCCATTTATATATCCTAGTTTGTCCTTGCCCAAGATATACATCTCAACCACCTGGGACTGAAGTGCATAGTTGGTGTCATCCAACTTGATGCCGATTGGTGCAGTAGCACCATCAGAAGTCTGGGTTGGGGCTGAAGTTTTGCTCAAAACTTCAGTCATTCTCGTAGTCAATTCGGCTAGGATGGAGGAAGATAGAGATTCCTCAGTTTGGGGTTCAGTATCAGCTATGGAGGGAGACACAGTTGATTAAGAATTTGACAGAAGGATCGGTATGCTCTGATACCATGACAGAATGGAGAAAAATCTTTCTTTAATTCAATACATTAGTTACATGGATAAGAGGATATATATAACAGATTGTAACCATAACATAAATTTTCAATTATGGCTATACATTTATGGGTTTAATTAGCTAATGAATATATTGTTGATTTTCCTCCTATAATCTCGCAGAGGACAACTCATGCCAACACAACGTACGTAGAATTGAAGGGGATTCTTAGCTTTTTGCACCGAGTATTTTTTTACAAATAGTGTTCTCTTAATTAAGAATTTGACAGAAGAATCGGTATGCTCTGATACCATGACAGAATGGAGAAAAATCTTTTTTTTCTTCGATACATTAGTTACATGAATAAAAGGATATATAAAACAGATTGTAACCATAATATAAATTTCCAATTATGGCTATACATTTATGGGCTTAATTAGCTAATGAATATATTGCTGATTTTCTTCCTATTATCTTGCGGAGGACAACTCATGCCAACACGACTAGGATTGAAGGGGATTCTTGGCTTCTTGCACCGAGTACTTTCCTCCATATAGTGTTCTCTTGTCTTCGACAGATCTTGTCAACAATAGTTTCAGCTTTCAGACAGAAGCAGGGATCATGAGGTTTGGAATTTGCCACTTCGCTTACGTGTTCTTTGCCCTAATGATGATGATGAGCATTTCTCCAAACACCATTCGACTCTCAGGTAATTCAATAAAAACAATTGCCCTTTGAATCATTGAAGATGAAATGAGAATACATAAGATTGATATGTGGTTTCGCAGGTGGGAATGAAAATAAGTTGGCTGTGGCTAGAAGGCTAGTAAAGGTGGGAATCAATGATTATGAAGAGCCAGGGGCAAGCGTTAAGCATCGTCCTGCACCCCCCCGGTGATGAGTTTGGTGATAAAGCTCAAGATCATCAATAAAAACAATTTCCCTTTTTTTTGCTTTGTGATGGAGCTAATGGCTGGATATCAAAATATTATGAATAAAACTCATTTTCTTTGAGAAGTTTTTGTATTTCCAAATTGGAAAAAAAAAAGGCTGATTTATTGCATAATGCCATGAAAGGATCCAGAATGCTGCTTGCCCACCCCACAGCCCCACTGCAATCGTGTTTTTAGTTATATCTAATAAAGGTTTAAATCTGAGATTTTTTTGAAGAAGAGAGAACACTAATATTAATTAAATTATAATATATTGCCTTGTTTCCTCTCTCTAGTTTACTGGTGATTATATTTTGAAACATAACCCGTCAATGTCCATATTCTCCTATCGTGAGAGGCCTCCAAATCCAGCTATCATCCTAGTCAGCAAACTCTCAAGTCTCAAACCTAAACACTCTTCTTTTCAACAAGAAATTACTGCCATTATGGTTCCGAAAACACACAGAATGGTTCGACTCGATCGTCTCTTGCCTGCTCACCTTCTCTACGATTTGCTTTGCTCGGAACCTTGGTCCTCGTTCTATGTTCAGAGAATAGAGATGCATTGTCCGCAGTAAATCCGAGAACATCTTTAACAACGGGTGTTAAGGATATTCAAGATCATGGACTTCATGCCCGTGTGAAGTATAAAGATGGCATGGAAGACAGTTTTGACGTAGATTATCTTTGCCCAAGCACACATGATCAACCTCCACCTTCTCACCCCTTGAATAATGAAGGACGTGTTTGGGAACATGGTTTTGACATTGATTATGATGGCCCGAGGACGCATGATCAACCTCCACCTTCTCTCCCATTATAGATGATCTAGGGATAGGTAATATTTGAGAATATTGTCACTGAATCTGAATGCCTTGATGGTTATTACTTGTATCAATTTCCATGCATAAGCATTTCTCTTGTGTATGATAATGAAGTCGCACGTGTATCAAATTTACTTTTTCCAAATACTAAATAAATAAATTTTACCAATTACT
>Ga0325403_1005210_pt1 | contig 12238 bp, 9 predicted proteins | sample PopdelMetagenome_19_FD_205665 | JGI IMG/M metagenome (GOLD analysis project Ga0325403, IMG submission 205665) | Populus deltoides microbial communities from Bellville, Georgia, United States - Xylem-PdKOR-R4 | ecosystem: Host-associated > Plants > Phyllosphere > Stem > Wood/Secondary xylem...
AAACACGCATCCAGGTAAGATAAAGTTATTTAATAATTCCATAAACAAGTACTTAGGTAACTAACTAGAGAGTTCCTAAAGAGAAGTAATGACTTGAAGGAATAGTTTAGTGGTTAATAATTACATATTTTCTCCACCGCGTCAACCAAAATTCAACTCCAGGAATTATGAGTTCTTCAATCCCGTGATTCTTGCACGGAGTTCAATCCCAATTCCAAAATCAATTCAAAATATTCCTCCATAAGAAAAAAAAATACAGAGGAAAGAGAGCGTGAACGAATTCATACGTGCGTAAACACGTAGACGAGCTTAAGTCCTGCAAAACTGTGATTTTATTTTTCAGTATAAACAGTAATAAGGCTTTGTTGTTGCTGTGTATGAACAATATAAGTGATGAGACTGTAAAATATTCCCAGGAGAAAGATTGGGAGTGTTCTTTATGAGCGGATAGAACTAAATCTGAAAAATTCAGCAATTTTAATAATATATACAAGAAAAACATTATAAAACTTAAATAATTATAATATTTATACGAGATAAGTATTATCTTGTATGTTTCTTAAACATTGTTTAGGTCTTGAGATATGAGTTCTGATTTTTTTATTATATATATATACATGTATAGTCTAGATAAATGAAACTTCGTGGATATAAATTTTTTTTAAGATAAATATTTAATGAAATATTTTATAAATATCCTGAATATTTATATAGATATTTAGGAATGTGCGGCACTAACACTTGTGTAGTTTTTCATATATATTCAATAAGCTATTTAAAGCAAAACTTTAATTTGATGTATATTTTTGGGACCTTACAATTATCACATCAGATATATAATAACATATAACAGTAAAACAATTTCGCCAAATTAACTTGTATCTAGGCAAGATAAAGTTATTTAATATTACGCTTGAGTGTTGTGCTTCAGCGGTGTGTGGGGGTTATCTCCTTTTGCCTTTTCAAGTTTGATTTTTTATATATATTCCTATTACCCCCGTGATGTCTTATTTGTTTACTGGACTTGCAGGGTGTTCAGTGGACCGCGAGAAATAGTCGCGGTGCACGTAAGCTAACCTGAACACCTTACATTAATAAAAAAAAAGTTATTTAATATTTTCACAAACAAGTGCTTAGGCTGTTAGAAAATCCATAAAAAAAATGACGAGGAATAGCATGGTTGATAAATACATATATTCTCCATACGGTCAACCGAAATTCAATCCCAAAAGAACAAACACAATTCCTCTTAAATCCATTTATTAATTCCAACATAACTGATCTTTTTTTTTTTTTTTCCTGAAGAGGAGTTTAACCCCAGTGAACATAAACCGGTTCCAAAATATAATTTGGTTGATAAACAAAAAAAAATAAAAATGAAGCAGGAAATAATAAATACAGAACCATACAAGGGTCACAGCATTAAATACAATGCAAACATTCATAACATATCAAACCAATAAATAAGAATGAATAAACTCTCAAGGTGTAGCTTAATAAACTGATGAGGCTCTTGATTTGTTTTTTTAGAAGTCATCAGTTTGAATTTTACAAGTTTTAGATTATTGGAGGCTTATATGATCGTTAATTTTAGAATCCGTAGGATGAGTTGAGATACACACAAACTGATTCAAACACTCACATTAATAAAAATAAAATAAAATAAAATAAATAGGAATGAATATGAATTTAAATGAATAGTTTGATTTGATTAAAAATATAATTAAATTGATTTTTTTAAATATTTTAATATTTATTGAACTGAATAAAAATAAAAACTGACCATCCGGTTTGATTCAACTTCATTTTTATCAAAATTTAATACAATTAAATGGAAAAAAATAAAAAACAACTATACCATTTTCCTTGAAGAATTGATTTTTATTTTTAAATGGCCGTCTTGGTTCTCAGTTTATTTCTCAGTTTAGAATCATACCAAACCAATGTTTATTTTTTAAACGCTCACTCACCACTCCATAGTCTATAGTCCTCTCTCTGTTCGTGCCCTTTACTCCCCCCCGCGTCCGTCAAACTTTTTATAACATTTTCAACTGCCATGGATGCGCATTTCAACAGAAACTGAATTAAGAAAATCGAAGAAAAATCAAAGAAAAAAAAATGTTCAGGCTACACAAACACAAGTCAGATAAATTTGGAGGCACACTTGACTTCAAGTTCTCCAGCTTCCAGGCTCTTCAGGTCGCTCTCTCTTTTTTTCTTGCTTTTTTTTAAGTTTTGTATTCTGCTGTTAAATTGAGGAGATCCACTTAACTGTTGTTAAGTTTTAGCGTTTTTTTTTTTTTGGGGTTGTGGTAAATTTGGAAAATCCAGGTACCAAAAGGATGGGACAGGCTTTTTGTGTACATAATTTCAGTAGAAACTGGAAAGACGCTGTCCAAATCTGGGAAAGGGTCGGTGAGGAACGGAACTTGTCGATGGACGGAGAGTTTGACGGAGTCCATTCCGGTTTCGGAGAAAGAGATTGATGATTGTCTCTTCAAGTTTGTTGTTTCCATGGTATGATGAATTGATTATTCTGATGTTTAATTTAGTTAGTGGCATTGATGTGATTAAGTGTTTGTTAATGTATGATCTGATTGAACTGGGATGATGGTGTTGTTTTGTCAGGGATCGTCGAGATCGGGCATCCTTGGAGAGGCTACGGTTAATTTGGGGAGTTATAGGAATGCAGAAACTGCTGTTCCTGTTTCGTTGCCGTTGAAAAAGTGTAACCATGGAACCATTTTACTAGTGAGTTGCTGTGGATTTTTTGCTATTTTGTGACTGGCAATTTCTTCGTGCGAAAGCAAAGTTGTTTTTATTTTTAACCATCACAGAGTTTTTAATGAAATCCCTGTTTCCCTCTACAAGTTTTGGTAAAAGGACATGGAGAAATGAACAAGATCTGGTAATGCAAACACATTGGTGAAACTTACTGCTAAGGGGTTAGATATCTTGTAATGCGTTATCGGAATCTCGATGAAATAAGGACAAGTTAACTGTTTTTTATCCGTGTGCTTCTTGACATAAAAGATCAGATTGAATATCAAGTTATGTTTCCACTAGATTATGCAATTTTGATTGTATGTTGAGAGCACGTTGTTTTCCTTGCGTGGTTCTTGAAATTCCAGACTGCTAATCTATCACTGGTGTAAAACGTTTTGGTTCTTCTGGTTTGCAGGTTAGAATTCAGTGCCTGACACCAAGAGCAAAACCCAGGTATGCTATTCAGTTCAAAACTTGTGGTTTCACGGCATTAGATTTATTATGTGTTTTGAATGAGTTTGGGACTCTTTTAAAGGGAGGAGCAGTTTGAAGAGCCAGGTTCATATGCAGAGGATGTGATTGCTGTTGACTACATTGACATGGAAAACAAATCTGATGTTTCTGATGGTTCAGTCGCCAGGAGTGTTGGATCCTCATCAAGTAACCATTTGGATAGTGCATCTGGTACAGGAGAACATAGTAGGGTACGCTCACATTCCACTCAAGCTATTTTACAGTTACATCTGCACTTAAAGCATTATTTTGCCATCTGCTGCCAGCCTTGTGAGTGACCTAGTTTTAAACTACATACGAACAGCCATGAGATTATGGATTTTTATTTTGATTATTTAATTATTTTCTGATAATTTTCTCTTCATCTGAAGCTTAAGGACAGTTTATAAATTCCTGAAAATGGGATTATTTATTAGTTATGTACTTATTAGTAACGAGTATAAGTGTTGCTGATGGAGCTAAGGCATTCATACCTGCTGGTATTTTGTTTACAAAATTCCACTGTGAGACCCTGGTCATTATTGCTTTATTCAAGCATACCTGTCACAAGACCATGCTCCCTACGTGTGTGCATGTATCACAAATCTACCTGTGTTACTTTTTGTGGATGTCATGGACTAAAACCAATGAGTCAGGCTTAGCCAACACGCCTTACTGCCTTGGATTTGCCCTGGCTGCTGTAAAAGAGTCTTTGGGTTGCTCAGGAAACAGGAAACATGTTCACATCTTTGGGGTATCAATTTGAGCTGGAGGTCTTTGGTTTTAATTAATCAAGTAACTGTGTCTTGATATCTGTTTGCTATGGGAAGTATGCTCAACAAACTTCGAGTCCTCTTGTTGCTGTTCTAATGAGCACCACTGAACTAGTCTGATCCTTGTACTTGTCAGCATCTGAAACATCTCAATTATAGCATGTTCTCTTAAATTTTATTTTGGTGTGGTTAACAAAGGCTTTGCTTGCTGCCACAGGAATTAAGTTTCTCAGCATCAGGATCACGCTATAGCTTTGACTCAATGGAGGGTTCATTGGATTATTCCCTGCAAAATAACTTAATTGGCACCAGCAATCTTGTTGGGAGACAAGATTCAACTGGCTCCCAGAACAGTTCTTACGGATCTTATCCTTTTAATGATTCTTCCAGATCAAATCACTCGTCCTTTAATTCAGCTTCACGAAGCCATCTTCAGAATCAAAGAGAAAGTCTTAATCAGGTTTCAAGAACTGTTGCCTCATCACCTTTACGGAATGCTGATTCATCTAAAGACCTTCTGGAAGCTGCAGAAGCTGCAATTGAGGAGCTTCGAGCAGAAGCGAGGATGTGGGAACAAAATGCTCGTAGATTAATGATTGATATGGAAAAAATGCGGAAGGATTTATCAGACCAATCAATGCACTGTGCAAGTCTTGAAATGCAGCTTTCAGAATCGCACAGAGAATGTGATGGCTCGAGGCAGAAGATTGAACAATTGAAGATCCTGTTGGAGGAATCCGTAGCAAAGCAAACAACCACTGAGAAGTTGAAGTTTCAGGCCAAAGAAATGGATAATTTTCAGAAAGAAATAGAAGATGAATTAAAGTTTCGGAAAGAAACGAATGCTGACTTGGCTTTACAGCTAAAGAAAACCCAAGAGTCAAACATTGAGCTTGTTACCATACTTCAGGAACTGGAAGATACCATAGAAATACAGAAAATAGAAATTTCAGATCTGTCAAAAATTCAATCCAAAAGTCAAAAAGCAGGAAAGTATCACCTTGAAGTCCAAGACAGTGAGGAGACCAAACGAATGAAGAAATCTTTTGCTAAGGATACAAGAGAGGCCTCTTGTGATTCGGGTATGGAAGGCAGTACTGTTGAGCAGGAATTGGATGGTTTACCTGTAGGTTCTGAATCAGAGGACAGCAGGAGCCTGGAGCTGGAGTTTCAGCTACTGCAAGATTCACAAAAGAATTTAGAAAGTACTATCAAGCCTCCGGAAAGATCTCTTGAGAACAAAATCCATGCAATTGAGGTTGAGCAAAGTTTAAAAACTCAAACTCTAATGGATTGCGAAGCAGAATGGAGAGAAAAATTAGCTGCCAAGGATGAAAAGATCACCAATTTGGAAGCAGAGTTATTCAAAGCTCTTAATCCTCTTCAATTTCAAAATGGAGATGATCGCGAACTGATTAAAGAAATTGAAGTTCTGACACAGAAGATGGAGGAACTTGAGAAAGATTGCAGTGAGCTTACAGAAGAAAATCTAGAACTTGTACTTAAGCTCAAAGAGTCAGAAAAGTATGGTGCCTCGACTAGCCCTTCATCAAATGAATGTTTGGGGAATCATTCTCTCTTCACCTCTGAATCTGAGGTTAGAAAATTGAGATCCCAAATATGCAAGCTTGAAGAAGAGATGCGTAAGAAGGAAATAATTAGCCAACAACTTTCCACTGATTGTTCGCAGATTCAATGTGCAGATCTTGGAAAAAGGTGTGCTGACCTGGAGCTTCAGCTGCAAGCTTCCAAGGACAAAACACTCTACCTTGATTCTGAACTCAGTAAATATCATGCAAGAGCAGAGCGACAGGAAATCGAGATTGCTACACTACAAGAACAGTTAGAACATTATGAAGGAATGGAAACTGGGGTCAATGTCCATCCTGCAGACATCTGTTCAGACGTCAAGCTTTCCGAATCACAAGCTACTGCTGAAATGGCTAAAACATTATCTGAGTTGCAGGAGAACATCCAATCATGCTTAGCCAATGTGAAGAAGCAACAATGTGATCCATGTTTTCCGATAAATGGAGAATGTAGTACTGCTTTTGATAAACCTGTCATTTCAAATGATACAGATTTGTTTAATCAAAAAGAGAGAGCAAAGTCTATTCTGAACAGTTTTGTCCAGCTAAAAGATTTGTTTGAAGCAAAATCTGCTTTGTTCAAAAATGAAGTTCACCAAAGCAAAGAGGTAAGAGCAAAAGTGGTGAATCCTGATGAGCTCCGGAACAATTTGGAGGCTTATGATTCAGGGGGAAATACTTTCAGCACTTGTGGTCCCCAACCAGAAAGCATGCAAATGGAATCTACACCTGAGATGACAGATTTAGAAAAGGAGCTTTTGGAAAAGATATCTGGCATGGATAAGCTTAATTCTTTGAATGAACAAGAGATAGATGCTCTAAGGCATTCCCAAACAGAGCTAGAAACACAGATTTCTAATCTTCAGAACGAGAGATGGCAGTTGGAGCAAAATCTTGAAGTTACGCTAAGAGAAAGCATGGTGACCTCTAAATGCTTGGATGATTTACGAAAGGAAATGACGAAGCTTAGTGGTAACAGGGATTCACAAGCTTCAGCCAAGGAGATCCTAGAAAGGAAGTTGTCAGAGCTGGAAAGTGGCAAATTGGAGATGGAAGTTCACTTGTCTGAACTAGAAAAAGAAAATGTACAGTTATCAGAGCGAATATGTGGCTTGGAAGCGCAATTAAGATATTTGACCAACGATAGGGAATCAACCAGCGAGGAATTGCATAACTCGGAATCTAGTAATATGAGTCTCCGGGAAGAGATAAGAAGACTGGAAAGTGAATTGGAGGCACAAAAGGTTGATGCGAGGCAAAAGATGCAGGACATGCAAAAGCGGTGGTTAGAAGCTCAAGAAGAGTGCGGGTATCTGAAAGTAGCAAATCCAAAGTTACAAACTACAGCTGAAAGTCTTATTGAAGAATGCAGTGTGCTTCAGAAATCAAATGCAGAACTGAGGACGCAAAAGATGCAGTTACATGAGCATTGTACAATTCTGGAAGCTGAGTTAAGGGATTCAGAAAAGTGTTTTTCTAATATGTCGAAGGAAGTAGAAGCTCTTGAAGGAAAGTATATATTGCTGCAGCAAGAAATTGCCTCAAAAGAGCAAGCACTTGGTATAGAACTAGATTCACTTCTTCAAGAAAACAAGAAATATAAAGAGAAACTTGCTACGGAGGAGAATTTTCTGAACCAGATGCACTTGGAGAAGACAGTTGAAGTTGAGAATCTTCAAAGAGAGGTTGCACATCTGACTGAACAGATATCTGCAACTCATGGAGAAAAGGAAAGGACAGCTTCAGAAGCTGTGATTGAAGTGTCTCATCTGCGTTCAGGTAGAGCTATGCTGGAAGCTTCTCTGCAAGAATTACAAGGAAAACTCGAATTATCTGAGAGTAACCTCTGTACCCTCCAGATGGAATCAGAGATTAAAGTGCTTGGACTTATGCAAGAACTTGATGCTTCCAAACAAAATCAGGAAGTTCTGATGGCTGATCATGAAAAGCTGCTTGAATTGTTAGAAGATGTCAAATCCAATGAAGAGAAACATAAAAGCAGTGTTAAGGGGCTGGAAATAAAACTTAAAGCTTCTGAATATGCGAGGCAACAAGTTGCAGAGGAAACTTCCAGCCTTAAGATCCAATTGCAGAAAACATCACTTCTTCAGGACGAGATTCTGGATCTTAAAAGATTGCTTAATGAGGTCAAATTTGAGAATCAAAAGCTTGAAGCTTCATTGCAGATGTTATCAGGGGATTACGAGGAACTGAAGACCGAGAAAATCCTGTCTATGCAGAAGATTTCTGACATGCAGAGGGCTGTGTCTGAATTAGAAGACTGCAAAAGGAGTAAAGTTGCCCTGGAGGAGAAGCTTTTGCGACTGGATGGGGATTTAACCGCAAGAGAAGCAATAGGTGCTCAGGATGCTGAGCTGAAAAATGAGCTTGCTCGGGCTAAGAGAGCAAATAGTGAATTCCAGAGGAAGATAAGATACCTCGAAGAGGAGAAGCAGGAGTGCCTGAAGAAAGCTCAAGCTCTTGGAGAGGAACTTGAACAGAGGAAAGCATCAAAACAGGATCAACATAGTTTCAGTGATGCAAGCCTCCTCTCTGGTCCTGAATCCAGTGACATGAATTCTTCTACTCCTGATGAATTAAATGTCACACAGGTCAGCACGAACAATTTATATCTCATTTTCAATTGAGAATAGTTAATGTAACTTTTTATCAGGGAAATTATTAGCTTGTACATTACTTCTCACCAAATGAAAAAGAGGAGGCAAATAGTTTAGAAGTATTGTCTATGAAATAATGGACTACATGGTTGGTTATTTATTTCTGAAATTCTTTCTCCAATGCAGGTCGGTACGAAATCAAATTTTAATACTGGAAATGCTCCAGGTATGGGATTGGATTCTTTGTCAAAGATCCAACTACTCGAGAATGAACTAGCTGAGGCTTTGGAGGCAAATGATATGTACAAAGCCCAGCTTAAGAGGTTGGTACAAGTGCTCTCTGCTTTCGCTTGCACAAACATTTGAAATTCGACAGTATCAAAATGTCATCTTAGACAACTATGCGCCCCTGTCACGTTATGTCTAATTCACAATGTTTTAATTTCTGCCTATGTTTCAGCTTGTTAACCGAGGAGTACAAGGATCCATTAAATGCTCCCAAGAAGTTGTTGGATGAAGATGTAGTAGTAGAAGGAGATGGATATGAGGGTAAGATATCATCACTTCAGACAGAGCTAAAAGATTTACAGGAGCGCTACTTCGACATGAGCCTCAAATATGCAGAAGTTGAAGCTGAACGTGCGAAACTTGTACTAAAGCTGAAGCCTGTCAATAATGGACGAAGGTGGTTTTCATGAGTCCAGAGGACATTCCCGTGGTTTCTAAAATTCAACCTTTTCCATTCCTGGCCGGAGCACCCCTTGCCGGAGCTCCATTCTTTTCACTAATTCTATTTATTGTAGATCCCATTGCTACAAACCCTATTTAATAGAACATCATAACTTCTCCATAGATCGAAGTCACATATGAAATGATAGTGTCTGCTTATTGAACACAACGAAAACTGAACTAGAAAGATGCTCCCTCTTGCCACGTTATAGCATGTTCTTGTGTAAAATCACACAGCAGTGATTGGACGTGCCAATTCCGAAGTATAATTCAAGTATTTTTATTAACCGTTTCACACTTGCATCCCGTGTTCAACTCTTGTCCCAGCCATAATGTTGCAGCTGTTTTTGTACGTCTCGCCTAAAGATTCCTTCCTTCTATCTTCTCCTCCCGCACTAGATGAGCTCATAGTTATCAGACTTGGTTAAACGACTAATCATTATAAAAGTTTGTATTATTAGGCGAGTGAGTTAATCTAGATCAATTTAAGTTACATTAAATTAATGCTTTTTACTTCAGCTAAAAACCTAGTTTGGAAACGAGTTTTCAGAGTCAATCTGCTGGAATGGACTGAATTTAATAGCTATAACCTAGTCTATTTAGAGGGTTTTTTCAGCATCAATGATCAGTAATCAAAATATTTTCGAGCTTGTCTATTCCTAATCAGGTTTTAACCTGTCTATGTACACTTAAACTGGTGGTGCATCAAGGAGAAATTTCCTTCTCATAGTCTTTCACGATCAAATCCTAGATGACAAAATACCAAAAGAAAAGTTTTTTGGGAGAGAATTAAACATGATTTTCAGGGTTTTTACTTGTTAAACTACTGGACTTAAAAGTTGGGCTTGCTGAATTAAGGTCTGGCCCAGTCCAAAATAAACCCGCGAAACGCGAAAATTTTCAAAAGAACCATTGACCCTACCTGCTTTTCAACTTTCGAAAAACCCCGGTCCCTAAATTGTAACAACCCAATCTCTCACTGTCTATTTAAATCTTTTCAAATCCGACCATCCACGTTATCGATCCGCGTCTCCTCAAAACCAACCAATCACCACTCACCTCCTCTCCCTATATAAACACAGCGCGTAACTCCATCGACCCCATCCATCAAAAATTCTCCTAAGAAAAAAAATCTTCCTCGCCCCTCTATATTAATCTCTCTTTTTCAAGAGTCCCAAATGGCACCCAAGGCCGAGAAGAAGCCGGCGGAGAAGAAGCCAGCCGCAGCAGAGAAAGCACCAGCGGAGAAGAAGCCGAGGGCAGAGAAGAAATTGCCCAAAGAAGGAGCTAGCGACAAGAAGAAGAAGAGGACCAAGAAGAATGTGGAGACTTACAAGATCTACATCTTCAAGGTCTTGAAACAAGTCCACCCTGATATTGGGATCTCAAGCAAAGCTATGGGTATCATGAACAGTTTCATCAATGATATCTTTGAGAAGCTTGCTCAAGAGTCTTCAAGGCTTGCTAGGTATAACAAGAAGCCCACCATTACCTCTCGGGAGATCCAGACTGCTGTCAGATTGGTTTTGCCTGGAGAGCTTGCTAAGCATGCTGTTTCTGAAGGGACTAAGGCTGTTACCAAGTTCACTAGCTCTTAGGTGGTTAGTGCTTGTTGGGCTTTTGTGGAATTAGGATTTATGTTTGATGTAAAGGTTGTTTAGGTCCTGATCTGAACAAAATCCATGTAGTTTCTTTTGTTCTAATCAATGAAGCTTAGTCTTAGCTCCTATATCGTCTTTATACCTGTTTTGAATGATTTGCTTATCTTCACCGTCCCATTCTGTGCTTTGATTGTTTGGAAATAGTTAGGGTTGGAGGATTTGGGGTTTTTCCTTGACTGGGTCATTTGTGGCAGGACAGCAACCTTAAGAATTTTCCGTAAAAACAAAACCCTGCTTTGCAAATCTCTTCCCATGTAGGCTTGTCTATCTTCCGCACCAAGAGGTTGATCCTGTCTTGTGGGTTATCAACATTTGTGATCTATGACAAAACAAACGTTTTCTTTTAGGTTGATGTTTTTTTTTTTCCATTCACCAAGCAATCATTCTTATTATATGTAATCTCTAAAAGATGAGATTGAAATGGCAAATGTATCCATAACAGCCTAGGATTTAAGGAAGAGACCGCTGTTTGTGCATTTTAACAAGCAGCTGGAAGGCACAGCAAGATAGCTGCTATGATAACACTCAATAGGGTGCTCAATCAGTACAGTAACTGACATGAAAGAAACCTTGCAAAAGATCATGGAAGAGAACCAAAACATGCATCAAAGAAAAAGAAGAAAAGCATGGAAGTCATTTACCTTTTATCATCTTTGCAGCATCCATGAAGCGCTAAAGCAGTACAAGGAATACAGGAAGTGGGTAAAGTTATTGCCACAAAAGAATTCAAGGTAAACCTCAATTTAGTCTCTAATCTGTGTGCACAATTTAGACTGAATTCCCAATTTACAACTCTTAACAATTAGGTTCCAAATGTTTTCTTGATTTTTTGATTGAGTACTTTCATCAATTTTCATCTATGTTTTTAAGACTACTTTACATATTCTATGCAATAAAATAACTTCATTTCAATGAAATTTGATGGAAAGTTAATGAATATTAACAGATGGACTCGATTGAAGATCCTAGAATATTTGGGACTCGATTGACAAAATTTACTTTTTTCGGTTCTGATAGGTTAGGTATTGAATGATTTTCTCGCTGTTTCTTTAGCTTCCCACGCTTCTCCATCATTTTCAATTAGCAATATTCCAATCGTTTTCTTTACAATGAATTTCTGAGTTTTTTTTTTCCCGAAAAAACTCCATAAGTATTGTATATAATATACATATTTTAATATTTTTTTTTATAAATATCTTAGATATTTATATTAAATTTTTAAGATAAGATATTTATGTATAAAATATCTATTTAAACATAATTTTATTTCTCTAGATTTTAAGTCTCTCGTGGCCAAAAAAAACTATTGGACCATATTTGTAGAATTTCTCTATTTAGACAACACAGGTATGATATTAGACTTGAAACAAGATTTAAAAAATATTTAATTCTAGAAAATACAACTAATGTTTTGCTATTTGTTTAAATATTATACTGAATTAAGTATTATAGTGTTTTTTTTATATATATATATTGTTGGCTCCACTAAGTTTTTTGGATCCAATTTTATCAACTCATAAAAAACGCTCTTAATCTTTCTCATTTCTCTTAATAATTTTTTTCAACCTCGTTAATTTCAATGGTTTAATCAAATCAATGAATAATACAAT
>Ga0325403_1005211_pt1 | contig 12236 bp, 6 predicted proteins | sample PopdelMetagenome_19_FD_205665 | JGI IMG/M metagenome (GOLD analysis project Ga0325403, IMG submission 205665) | Populus deltoides microbial communities from Bellville, Georgia, United States - Xylem-PdKOR-R4 | ecosystem: Host-associated > Plants > Phyllosphere > Stem > Wood/Secondary xylem...
TTAATTTTAAATTTTACAAAAAAGTTATTATACAAAATTAAACCTAAATTATTATAAATGTTTTTTAATACTTATTAAAAACCTAAAGATCCCCCCTCTTTTTTCAATAGGACATTTTATTTTAACCTAATTCAATCATATTCAATTTAATTAAACCCCTACAATTCATCAATTTTATCTAATTTCCTCACTTATGTAATTTTTATTCATGTTTCTAAACTTGATTCTAACAACAATCATTCTTAAAATAATTATAACCATAACAATTCATTCCTTTATTCTTTTAACCTTTCTTTATACCCTTTTATTCTTTTAACCAATTTTTATTTCAATCCACTCATTAATGTCCCTTTAAAATAATTCTCATTATATATATATATATATATATATATATATATATATATATATATATATTAACAGGGGTTTTACAATAAGATAAAATACACACACACTAAAAGATTTATTGTCAAGCTAAAATTTCTACAAAAGGTTTTGTACGTTTTTACCGAGAAAAAGAAATCTCCAGAAAGAAATGCACTTGGGAAATCACTATAGACCGTTAAAAAAGAAAAAAGAAAAAAGAAAAAAGAAAAAAAAGTCAGGAGAGACAAATCCTGCACCATGAGCACGGCCAAGGCTGCCAGACGGGCTACATTGATGAGACCCTGTCGTTCACTACATTATCACACAAAACGGTGGGCCGAGCCCAGTAGCTTTTCTTTTTTTAATTCATTCCCAAATTATTATAAAAAACTCTAAAATCACGTGGCAAAACAGGAAGGAATTATTTATTTTAATCCTCGAACTCTTTGTTAGGTAATTTAATCCTTGTATTGTCAAATTGATTGATTTAAACTCTAAGGGTAGTTTTATACATTCTCTGTTAAATCTTTATGTTAGGGGTGAGAAAAAAACTGAAAAATTGAGAAAACTGTAAAAAAAATAATAAAAAAAATCAAATCATGAAAAAAACCGATTAAATAGATTAAAATCATGAAAAAACCGACCAGTTTGGTTTCGGTTTTATAAGTTTGAAACCGAAAAAACCGAACCGAACCCAAAGCAAAAAAACCGAGCCAAAACCAAAAAACTGAGTTAAACCGGTTTGAACTGGTTTTGTCCAAAAAACCAAACCGAACCGAAAGCGGTCAGTTTGAACTGATTTTAATTTTTTTAAAAAAATTTCAATTTAATTATTTTTTTAATAAAAATCAAACCGAAAACAATTACCTCTACTTTCCATGCATATCTAATCAGAATTCCATTTTCTTTTTGGAAATAAAATAATGTTTTGCAAGAAACATAACTTTTATTGAATTTAACCTAGAAATCTATATTCCTTGATAATTAAACATAACTTTTGCGTAAAATTGATACGATATTTAATTTAATATCAATTTCAATGATTACATAGATTTCTTGGAGATTCATCAGGAAAAAAATTGATAATTTGTACTTTCAATGATCATGGAATTCTTTTTCCGATAATCAAAACATGAAAAGAGCTGCAAGTTATTTAATGTGAACTATTAAATTTATATCTTTTTTTTTTTAAATCTCTTTGAATTAATCAAGAATTGGTAAACATATTATTAGAAAATTAAAAAATAAAATAAAATAATTATCTAGGTGGTGGTCCAGTGATAAGAGTTTGGAATTAAGAGATTTGCTCTCTCTGTGAACTCAGGTTTGAGCCTCGTGTTTACTCATATCATGGTCATTGAAGGCTTATATGGTCGTTAATTTCAGAGCCCATGAAATTAGTTGAGGTATACGCAAGCTGGTCCAAATATCCATATTAAAATAAAAATAATAAAATAATATAAAATAATAACGAGTCCTCTGGGTGTCCCCCACATATTCTCCTTGCCATCACCGCTTATCTTTCGAACACCCTTCACCGTCCTCAATCAATACAAGCACCCTCTCTTCGTTTCTTGGTTTTTTTTTTAATGGAAATTCAGAAATAAAGACAAAAAACTAGGAAAATACCAAACCTATCCCTGCAAGCAGGCACTGGCTCTCACTGATCGATCTGCACATATTTCGCCTCCAAATATTACCTTTTGTTCCTCCTCCGCTATCTCTCACAGTCCTCGGCCATCCATAAAACAGAAGTCCATTTAAGGTCAGCTTCTCTTCTCTTCATTTTCTTTACTATCACAATCGATTTTTTTTATTTCTTTCCCCTTACATTTTTTCTCTCATTATTTTTACTTGATTTTCTTTTACATTTACTTTCTGATTCTTTGCTGCCTTTAATCCCATATCTGTTACCATCCAAACAGCTCGTAAGTTTATGGTTCTTGATTCTTATGCTCTATTAATTATGGATCTGTTTAATGTATTTTTTGGGGTTCTTGAGAGTATTTCTTTGTTTCCTGATTGCATAGATCTTGTATTGTTTAATTTTTTTTGGTTGCTTAAATGAAGCTTATTAACTGCATTTTTGTGTGCATTTATCATCTGGGCTTCTTTCATATTTGTTAGATTTTCATTTTTTACACAGTCTGGGTTCATAAAAATGGGGAAAGTGAAGTGTTTTGTGCGTGTTGGATAGTTTTTATGTTTCTTGCATCCATTTTGGCACGTGGGCTCTTGTAAATCTGTTTCTTTTCTTTTTGAACATAAGTTTGGCAAATATTTATCGGTTTTGCAGTTTATATTTTGCTTCATTTCATGAGATTTTGGTAGCAGTTGAGGAGATTCATGCTATTTTTTTTCTTTTTTCTGTGGTGATTGGAAATCGATTACTTATCCAGATTATGATTCGTGAAATTGAATGGGTATTGATCAAAAGGAAGCAAGTTCATGCTTTTACAGTTGAAATGAAGCATGGTAGTAGACAATGTAGATAGGGGCAGTGGTATTTGTTGCATTTTCTTCTTTTTTTAATGAGTTTGTGTGTGTTGTTGGTTTAATTTGTTTTGTATTATCAAATCAGCAGGATTGTGAAGATTAAATTGGATGGAGGGAGTTGGGGCTGAGTGTGCCTCGGTTGCATCGCCTGTTGCACAATGGGGACATGATGTTTGGAGGATTTATCAGTATTATCTTGATAAGAGTACACCTCATACGGTCTACAGGTGGATTGGCACTCTTGTTGCAGTGGCTATCTACTGCTTGCGAGTTTGTTATATTCAAGGGTTTTACATCATTGCCTATGGGCTTGGAATATACATACTGAATTTGCTAATTGGGTTTTTGTCACCACTGGTTGATCCTGAAATTGATCCTTCAGATGGTCCTTCGTTGCCGACAAAGGGTTCTGATGAATTCAAGCCCTTCATTCGCCGACTTCCTGAGTTTAAATTCTGGTAATGAAAACAATTTTGCCACTCGTGACATTTAATCTTGTAATTACCCCCATGCTGTTGGTATGCTTCCGTTGTTCCTTATAACCTGATAAATGATTCCCAGTAGTCTTTTGAGACTTCAGTCATGAGTGATTCACTTGGACACTTGGCAAGATACATTGGTGGTTCTCATAGTTCTTGCAGATTCTCGCTTGCTTTTAAGAATTAAGTGGCTGGAAAGCTAAATATTTTTAGTAGTTTGTTTGGTTAAGTCCAGATGTTTCTCTATCCCAAGCCTTTTCTCAACTACTTAGGGCTGCCTTTGAGGATCCATCTTTGATACATCTATGCATGCCAATAACCTGCTGTTTCTGCCATTACATTCAGGTACTCCTTCACGAAGGCATTCGTCATCGCATTTGTTATGACCTTCTTTTCCATGTTTGATGTTCCTGTCTTTTGGCCTATTTTGCTCTGTTACTGGATTGTTCTTTTTGTCCTTACAATGAGGCGCCAAATTGCACATATGATCAAATACAAATATATTCCATTCAGTTTAGGAAAACAGGTGAGTTTCCGAGTGCTTTACACCTCTATTTTTCTCTTCCACGCAACCACCTTTTATTCACACCTCCAATAACTGTGGCTGCTGTAACTTCCTTTCTTATAGTAGGACACCTATTATGTGAGATAACATTCCGGTTTCTTTGGTATTTAACAGAAGTATGGTGGTAAGAAATCTTCTGCAAGTAGCAGTGGCTCCCGTGGGGACTAAAGCATGGCTGGTTGATAGGCAACTAGAAAAGGACCAGATGGAAGGAAATATTTAGACATGAAGATTCATGACAATTGATTTTTCCTTTTTAAGGGACATGCCTTCATGTTGTGATGGACTTTAATATGCACTTACAAACCTAAAGTTCAATTGTGCCTTGGCATTTTATGATGGCAGAGTGCTGATGTTGCAGAAGTGAAACTTTATTGTTTATATACAAACGAAGAAGATTCATTTACGTTTCTGAGAATGAATATTGTCTATGTAAAGTGCTTGATTCCGTTGTATTAGTTCCCTCTATGGTAGTCATGAAAAGTGGCATTGTAGCCCTTAGTGTATGCTTCTGTAGTACTGGAAGTTATGACAGACAGATAGAAGTGGACGACTCTGTTTCAAGTTAGCTTTAAATTCGAATGGTTTATCTTATTTTTTTTCTGGGTCAAGCGCGTGTTCCAACTGATATATTTGGAGCGAATTGCATTGGGTGATACTGAGATTTCTTCCGTACTTGCGTTGATACGTAAAATGGGTTGTTTAATCCTCCCTTTATGTTGATTGCCTTAACTGGTCTGCAAGATCCATCAATCTTTGCTTATGGTTGAATTCATTTCTTCATGCAAGGAATTGAATGTTTTGTCCCTTTCCAGCTGCCTCTTTCTACCTCAGCTCAGTGCATGCACCTAGGAGTCTCGCCTATACGGGATGTAGGTTCGGCGTTGTATTCATCTACCCCTTCACCCTCGAGTCCTTTATCATGGCGAAGGTGGAGATTAGGGACCGCTGCCAGCCCTATGTTCATTGGTTGAAGCTGCCCAACATTTTGAGATCTCTGTCAATGAAGCCAAGACTGTGGAGTCTGGACACCAGTACACCACCATATAAATCTCTGGTGTACATCACTACTCGGCCAGGCCCAATTCAGTGAAATCAGTTTAACGACGAAAGGACGAAGAAAGAAAACAAAAAACCCTCCTTAGACCTCTAGGCTCTGTACCTTCTCTCACCTGCCACTTCCTTTCTTCTGGCTTTCTCACCAAGGAGACGGTGACCCTCAAAAAACCCATCAAAATATTCTTCCAAGATATTAACAGAAGAAAACAAGACTTGGAAAGATGCATTGACGGAATTTTCTGTAGAGAATATAGAATTTATACAATAACCCTTCTGTACAGAAAATTCTAACAACGCATCTTTGCGTACGCTTTGGGGTGGTTATAATTGCGCGAGTATCAGGTGTTACAATTCTTGAAAGAAAGTAGATTCACATAAGAAAACAAGTTTTTGTTGCATTGCTTAACAAACGCCAAACAAAGTCTATTCGAGGTTAACCTCTACTCTCCTTATTTTCCTGACAATTTGGACCGATTTCCCTTCTTTTACGTCCTTTTTTCTGTTTAGGCATTTACATTTTGGGGATCTTCTTTGTTTCTTGATTCTAACACTCAGACTAGATTGATTGAGATACTGTGTTCATTTTTTTTATAATATTTTTTAGCTACTTAAATGGAGCTTGGTAACTACATTTCGATCCCTAGAAGGTGGGAAGTGAGATTTTTGGGCTATTGGTTTCTTTTTATGTTCCTTGCATAGTTGCATATATTTGTCATCTGGGTTTCTTTGGCATTGGTTAAATATTGATCTTTAAGGGCTTTTTTCTTTTGTATATTTTGGTGCGTATATGTGATTCTATAGCTATTCGTGCCTTCTTGTTTTCAAATAAATGGGTATGAATGGTTGATTTGATTGGAAGGTGGGGAGAATGCCTGAAGATTTTGATTCTTGAAAGTGATATTTCCATGAATTTGGAACATTTACATTGAATGTGAAGCTTGAGTTGAAAGAATATTTTTCACTTGCAAGTTTATATAGTCATTAAAGCATTTCCACGATCTTGGTACGTGTATATCCAGGGACATGTTCTTTTCTGCTTTATTATGCTTTTTTGATTATCTTTGAATATGAGGATTTGTTATTCAGAAGCATACATTGATGTACATGTTTGGTATTTGCTGTATCTTGTGCATTTCTACCTGTTTGTTTGCTGGTTTGATTGGTTTTGTACTGTAAAATCTGCAGGTGTGAAGATCAAAACTAATGGAAGGATTTGGGGATGAGAATGCCTCAGTGGTGTCACCTGTTGCTCGATGGGAACATGATGCATGGAGGATGTATAGATTTTATCTGGATAAGGCTACACCTCATGCTGTCTATAGGTGGATTGGGACTCTTGTTATAGTGGCTGTCTATTGTTCACGACTTTATTACGTTCGAGGGTTTTACATCATTGTTTATGGGCTCGGGGTATACATAGTGAATTTGTTAAGTGGGTTTTTGTCACTTCTGGTTGATCCTGAACATGCAGATGGTCCTTCGCTTCCGACAAGTTGTTCCGATGAATTCAAGCCACTCATCCGCCGGCTTCCAGAGTTCAAATTCTGGTAATGAAGTATCCATGTGCCATTACGGTATTTAGTCTTTTTGTTATTTTCATCCTGTTGATATTAATTATCGAGTAATTCCTTCCACCGTTATCTATAACCTGATAAACGATTTCAAGTAGACATTTGATAATTCGATCATAAACTATTCTCTCTTAGTTTTATATTTTACTCAGTCAGTCGGCAGGAAAAATGTTGAATGTTGGAGGTTCTCATAGTTTCATACAGATTCTAGATTGCTTTCAAGAATCAAGTAGTTAGGGAGCTGGTGAAATATGGTAGTTTGTTTGACCGGGTAAATTACCACCCGAACACTTTCCCCAGCACCATAGGGCTGCTTTTGCAGATCCATCTTGGATATATCTGTTCCTGAAAATAATCTATTGTTTTGGCTGTCATGTATCTAGGTACTCCTTCACAAGGGCATTCATCATCGCTTTTGCGATGACATTCTTTCCAGTGTTTGATGTTCCTGTCGTTTGGTCTATATTGCTCTGTTCCTGGACTCTTCTTTTTGTCATCACAATGGGGTATCAAATTAGATACTTGATCAGATACAAGTGTACCCTATTCAACATTGGAAAGCAGGTGAGCTTCAAGTACTTGCATCTGGAACAGCTTATCATGTAGTAGGATTACTGGCACATCAGATATAAAATCTTGGTTTCCTTTTGGCCTGACAGAAATACGGTGGTAAGAAATCATCTGCAAGTAACAATGTTTCCTGCATGGCCTGAAAGCTTGGTTGGTTCATGGGGCACTAAGACAAGGACGAGATGGTGAAGAAATGTAGACGTTAAACGTTTTCTTCTCGAAGGGCATGCCTTCATGTCATGATGAGCTTTAACTTGCACTTACACACGTAAACTTCAGTTTTGCCTTGGCTTTTTTTAATGGTAGACATTCTGGTTTTATCAATAAATTCGCATGATTGCAGACATTTTGGTCTTCAACGAGACTTGAATCCAGTGATCAAGGACTTAAATCTATGGGCGTGTTCAATGGGCCAAGCCCAATCTAATGAAACCTCATTCCTTAACAATCTAAGCCATGGATTTGAATCCAGCGGGCTTAAAATATATCCATTTATAATTCTGTCAGCATCTTTTGCTTCTCTGTAAGACTTCACTCTTACCAGAAATTATCAGAACCGAAATCTCCCTTCAAAATCCCCCAAACCCATAACTCAGAATGGGAAGAGTAAAGGGAAATGTGCAAAGCGAGCATATGCTGCACAACTTTTGGAGGTATAAAGCTCTTGCAGTGTGCTCTACTTATGAGTGGCAACAGGACATTAATTCACCTTTGTGTCTCCATTAATGACTCTGAAGGGGCCACTGTTCCTCAGTAAAATGTGTCCTACATCTGTGCATTGATATTCTCTTATATTGTTTGGGCCCCGGGTTGTTTGGTTGTGCATTTAGTGTTTAACGCAGCATAGACATTAACGCATCACAGCTTGCTATAATGTACTTAAGTTGGTCTTTTGGCTGTACAGGGTGATGATCACAGTGATATTGTTCTTTCAGATAAAGAAACATGTGATCATGAAGCTCAGAGGCCTCGACGCCAAATGATGGTTCAATTTCAAAGTTGGTTTGATCTCCCTTCACAAATGCAGAGCAATCATATGATAAAACCACATTGAGCGGAGCCGAAGCTTCTGCAAAAAACAGATAGGAAAAGAGAAGCGATGTCAAACTTGATGACGTCTCCATACAAACTTTTAAAAAATCTGATACTAAGATCAGTACTGCTAGACATTATTTAAACTCAAGCTGACAGAGGTCTGACAGATGATACCATTACCAGTGTTACGAGTACAATTTTACATATGAAGCTAATGAAATGATATTCATACCTTGAATGTCTGCAAAAGTTGCTGCTCCGGCACACAGGTCCTTTCTAGGGTTTTACCAATCTTCTCCCACAAAGATACAAAATCGAAGGGAAAACATATCTCGTAAGTTATACTTATTAGAAATACTATAAAATAGATAAATAAATTATATTTTTAATGTAATATTCTCAACATTTTGTAATACAAAATTCAAATAAACACTAAATAATTATAGGAAAAGCTGGAAATGCCTTTTTCCATTTAAATCCCCATTGAAAATTCTCCAAAGAATTTGGCAGAGTTTCTTGCATCAACAACAACAACAATCTGCATTATTTTAATCAAGATTTTCAACTTTTGATCCGTATGTAAACAAATTATATTCATGACAATATTTATTGAAAATATTCAAGGACAACATATTATCAATTCAATTAATTAAAATTTATTAAATCTAAAATTTATTATCAATTCAATTAATTAAAAAAATTGATAAATTACATACAAAATGGAGTCTTTTTTTTCTTCTACGCAGTCATAACACAAAAAGTAATAATCTTAAGCTCTCTAATTTGCACATTTCAAAAGAGAACCTGAAATGCACATATGGATTAACATGTATCAGTCCATCATTAAATCATTTATATACATAATAATAATATTTAAGTAAAGTTATTCACCTTCTAAATAATTATTTTTTTAACGTTACTCAAATTTTCAAATTCTTAAATATTCGATAAACATTCATAATAACTCAAGAATTTAATTCTCTAACTTTTCATTTACCTTAATTTCTTTAATTAAGAAATTGGTTTACTAGCCATTAAATAAGATATTAATTTTATTATTTATAAGCCAATTTTAATAGTTATCCCATCAACAAGACATAAATTTTAATTAATCAAGATTTAATTTCAGAATAACAAAATATCGGTTTCATTATTCAGGAACTAGTTTCAATAACTGTCCATTCAGACAAGACAATAATTCCATTAAGCAAGAGCCAATTTCAACATCTGCTCATTCAACAAGATACCAATTTTATTATTTAGGAACTAGTTTCATCACCTGTCTATTCAACAGAGCACTAGTTTCATTAACTGAGAACTAGTTTTAACATCTAAAAATATATTGACCTGATCAAATTATGAAGATAACATCTAAAATGTATTTTAACTTAAAAATTCTTTAAAGAGTAAATTTATAATTCTAAGGTGTTTGACACCTTCTTGCTGCTTGAGACAATCTAATTCCTCCTGATAAAAATCATGCTCTAGTAATATTTTCTGAATCAACAAGATTTCACCACATTATTAACCTATCAATAATTTGAATGTGCCTAGATTCAAAGTGCCAATAATAAAAATTCTTTATTTTGATTCAACATACAATTTTTCATTTAATCACCAAATCATTCTAAAAATTTCATTTTTTTTCAATTTTATTTCCTTATTATTTCCTACCAAAAACATTTCCTACATAGTTTCATATGCTAGTGCACTCTAAACAACTTTCTTTTCATAAACATAATATGACTAAACTCTTACTATGAATAATTAGTATTTATTTGTTTTCATCATCACTTAATTGTTTTCATCTTCATGTACTCTAAAGTGTACCTTATATCACATCTAATGAGTCTACTATCAACTTAATTCTTTCACAAAGATTATCAAAGTTAGCAAAGTTTCTAATGCAAACATAATCAAATTTTCTTCAATATAAACATTGGAGTTCTAATTTCATTTCAAATTATCATTATTATAACTCCACACATTAAATACATACCCCCCTCAAGCCATTAACACCTCTTAGCACTAAAATTCTTACTTGAATTTTAACAAATTCCTTACTTTATCTAATTTTTTAATTCAAATTTTATCCTAGAACTCTAAATCTTAATTATAAGAGTTCAATCAATTTAAAGCATTAATCTATAACAACTTATATAAATGTATTAGAACACCTTACCATGCAAGGATTTCGGGCTCCAACATTTACCAAAAATCAAAATTTCCAATCCTTCTTCTCTCTCTCTATACTCTCCTTTAATTATTTTTTCTTTCAAATGTAGTGTTTGTTTCCATATTTTGACAAGATTTTCTCTTAATTTTTATGTTTTCCTAAGGATTTCTATCACTTTTCTAAGCAAGATAACATATTTTTCTTTACTCTCTTCCCTTTTCTCTTCGATATATATATATATATATATATATATAATTTGTCAAATTCTCACCATGTCCCTCAATAGTACCCATTTATGTTTTCGGATAAAATTCTCATATCCCAACATTTGTTTATAATAAATTCTTACTCGGGTTATTTTAAATTTTATTTAGTTACATAGTAATTTCAATAATGTATAAATCACTTCCATTAAATTTTTATTTGTATTTATGTGTTTTTCTATTTTTCAAGTATTTTTATCTTTTATTTTTTGACTCATACATAACATTTTACTTCAAACTCCCGAGACTATTATCATTCCCATAATAATCGGGAGTTTATAAAAATATTGTTACTGATTTGTTTTGTTTATTTATTTTATTATAAATTAAATTTATTGTTCCAATTAGATTTTCATATGAAGTTTACATTTAAAAATAAAATTCAATTATATGTAACATAAAAAAATTATAGATGAATTAGAATAATTTCTTTAAAAATTAGATATATACAAAATAATAAAAAACCATTATTTTAGAAAAAGGTTAAATAAAAAAATAAGATAGAAGGGATATTAATTGAAATATAACATTAAAGATTATTAAAAATACACATATAAAAAAGCATGATGTTTTTTTAAAAGGAAAAATTACAAAGGAAAAAAAAGAAAAAGAAAAAAAGGCCAAACCAATGCCTGCCCCTTTAAAGGAAGAGCCCATGTGCGGACATTTTCCTTTTAAATTGTTTTTCACCCTAATATTTTTTGAAAAAAAAAACCCAGACCATGCTTTGTTTAGGATTTTTAAGATTCTAGCTACAGTATTGGTTAAAAAAATAATATATATGTTTTTTTATTTAATTATTTATTTTTTACCCAAAAACATCTAGAAAAGAATCTAAACACTTTTACAAATCCATAAATGCTCTTAAGAAACCAAAACAACCACCCAAAAACCCAAAAATAAAAATCTTTCCAAGTTTAGATCTAGTTTTTAAGGCTATTTTAAGGTTAAAAAACACATAAATATAACTCCCCTCACTAAATAAAATTCTTTAACACCAAAATCAATTATTTTTATGGTCAGAATTGATGGAAATATAAATTTTCTCTCTTTATTGCTTGATTCTCGCAGCCTTTCTTTTTTCTCTCAAATCATGAATTAAAAAATAACAAAAATAAGTTTTATACTAAAATCAAACTTCAAATTGAAAAAATATTGGGGGATCAAATATATATAGGGTGTAAAGTTCAAGAATTTAAGTATTTTGTTTGAACTTAAAAATTATCACTCATTTATGATGTCTTTTCTAGTTTAGGTTTTTGTCTTTTAATTTTATTTTTAGTCAATAAATTTGATTCAATTGTATTTATATTTAGCCCAAAAAGATGTAATCCCATAAAAAAATTTGAAAATAAAATTAAAAAAAACAAAATTTTAATCAGTATATGAGAGGGTGAATAGTGTTCACTTTGCCCACGCTAGGCAAAAACAATGATGTAAATCCATGAACAGTAAATAATTCTTCACACAGTATTAATTACTACTGAGATTTTTAACTCTTTGTACAGCATTACTCTAAGATGGGTGATACGAAACACAATGGTCTATTTTTTGGTAGGGGATATGAAGGGCTGAGATTCTCCATGCTATGAGCTAGCTCTCCATGAGCGATGATGGTGGATCTTAATTAGCAGCGTTTCTGTGTCACTGAATGCTGTA
>Ga0325403_1005212_pt1 | contig 12236 bp, 9 predicted proteins | sample PopdelMetagenome_19_FD_205665 | JGI IMG/M metagenome (GOLD analysis project Ga0325403, IMG submission 205665) | Populus deltoides microbial communities from Bellville, Georgia, United States - Xylem-PdKOR-R4 | ecosystem: Host-associated > Plants > Phyllosphere > Stem > Wood/Secondary xylem...
AGAGAATGGAGAGAACTTGTTGGGGACTGTAGAGTATGAGAAAATTAAGATGTTCTCTCCAAGTGAAGCACCCAAGGAAGTTTTCTGGCTTCCCATCACCAAATCCTGGTATAATGCTGCCACTGAAGCGCTCAAGGTTTGTCAATCTCAGAATATTCAGCTGAATTAGCTGCATGTTTCTTCTTCATTACCACTAAAACTATCGCTAAGCCTATACTGATTTTATTGAGACCATGAATATTGAGGGATATATGTATCTTTGAATTTTCAAGTGGATTACCTACAATAATAATTGATTATTCATTGCAGGATATGAAGTTAAGAAAATGCTATTCTGATGAATGCCTGCCCGGAGAACCCAAAGTTGTCTTTGGATCGAAGAGTTCTACTTCTGATTTTTACGTTCGAAATAAAGCATACGGAGACTTCCTTAACGATAATTTTGATGCAAAAACTGCCGATACAACAAGTGCTTCTGTAGCTTTGGTTAGTAAAAAAACCTTCTATGAGCTCAAAAGTTTGTGTTTCTTCTTCTTCTTCTTCTTCTTGAGATGCCTTTTAGCTAGGAAGCTACGCATGATTAATTTGGTTAACGAATTTGTTTGTGTCCCCATTTGCAGACATCTTTGTCAAATGAAAAGCTCTTCGTGGTGTTCCAAGGTGTTTCAAATGTAGCTGGTGAAACAAGTTCAAACTCAAGAGTAAGCTACTTAGCCTCCTACAACGCCTTCCTTGCTGCCACCAAGTTCATTAATTCAATTCCTACGCCACGACTTGCTTGTGAGTGATGAGATGATGAATGTCCTCGATCGTGAGTCTTTTGAGTTGTATGATAAAAAAGGATGCCCTACTGTACTAGAATAAATTATATGTCATAAATGGCCTCCTAATTTAAATAAACTGGGTGTATATCATCCACATGTACGTACGTTCCTTTTTTGATGAAATATATGGGCGTGCTTATGCTTGCAGTTTTTGTCATGCTAGCTCTAATTATATGTTACAAAAGGATGTGCAAAATAGTTGGTGTTTGTGCAGAAGCACATACCCGGCTAAGAAACAGCAAAGGGATAAAATGGCCAAAATGAAAGTTAGATTTTATTCATTAATTCCCAAAATGAAAGTACAATTACATTTAAAAATGAAAGTTAAGCATAATAATAAGAAAAATGACTCAATCAATTGTAACAGAAAATAGATTTTCATTTGTATATATTACAAATTGTAATAATAAAGTTTATAAAATTATTTAAAAAAATTTAGAAAAATATTATTTTTGAAGTTAAAATATTTACACTAAAAAGATTTCATATTATATATTAAAAAAATACAATTTTCTCCATTTAATTTTCTTTATAGTTGTTTCATACCATCACCCCTTATATATACCCTACATCCTTGGAAAGTTGGAATCAAAAAACAATCAACAACAAAATATTCATCCTCTTAAACCTTGCTGGGTTCTTCACTTCCTTTTCTTTTTTAACTTGTTGTTTCTACTTCCCTCATTTTGAGGAAGGACCTCTTGGATTATGAGGGATAACCTCGTTTGGAGAAATATTTAAAAGGACTGTGTTTGCACGCCTCAGGTTTTGTTTTTTTATTTTTTTATGTTTTTTTTATTTTTTTCCAACAAATTGCCCTTTACGTTTTACATGCCCGTATGTATATTTGTAGTTTTATCTTTTATGGTACAAAGAATATGTGTAATATTGTCATGGATATTTGTGTTGTTGTGTGCAAAACTATCTAGAAGTAAAAGTGATTTAATAACATCCCGCAATAACTTAGATTTTAAATTAAAATAATTCTTTAATATAATATTAAATTTTAATACCTAAAAAACAATGCGTTCAATCTCACCTTCTCCATAATTTTAATTAAATTAAAAATTAAACACAAAATATTAATTGATATATAAAAGTTTTTAAGTTTAAAATTTTTTTACTAAAGGGTGTGTGATGCAACCAAATATAATATGAAAAAAGCAAGCACAAACAGAACAGAGGTATGTTAAAAGCGTCTCAACAACTAGAATCTTAATTTGTATTTTGTTATTAAATATTTCATTTTAATATAGTATGGTTCTTTAAAAGATTTACAACTCCTTAAATAAGTCAATAATCAACCTTCACAAGAAAAAAAAATCAAAATTAAAATTCTAAATCAAATAGAGAAACCAATATAAAATCTAGGATTATATATATATATATTTGAAACATCATCTTTTAGGCCTAATTTGAAGACCTTTCTAACCTCACATAGTTATAGTGAGATGATCTTATATTGGATTGGGCTTATAAAATCTAAATATAAAATTTGAGCATAATTTGATGGTTAGATCAAAATTTATAGATTTTTTTTGTTAAAATCAGTTATTTAGTGCTATGATGTCTCTTCTTGGGCTTAACTCTATCTCACCAATCTATAAACAAATCTACTAAGCTTTTTGTGTGATTCAATTATGACTAATTATAACTAACTGTTCAGAACCTTCAGATTCGTTAGACTCACCTACAATAGCATGTTAAAGAGTTAATATAAAACCACTGTAGATGACTAACTCGACAACTTAAATTTTTGTATTGAAATGATTTTTTTAACAAAAATGATAAAATGGACAATGACTTAGCCTATAAAAACTATAAAATCTAGGTGCTTACAACCCATAACATATAGAGATTTCTTAAGCACTTATTATTAAATTGATAGTATTCTATCCAAGATTTTAAGCCTTCTTGTTAGTGACTCATACTCAATATTTTTAATTAAATGATATTCTTGTAATTTATTTATGTAGGATATGTAGTCTAACACCTTTTTCATTTGGAAATCATTTTTTTTTTATCATGTGGCATAGACTCTAGAATCCTTACTAGACCATCGAGTGTTTTTGAGACTTTGATACCATATTTAATTTGATAGTAGAATTTAAGTTTTATTCTATAGACTTTAAGCTTAGTTTGTGGTGGTCTTTTCTTAATCTTTTATATTATTTTATTTTCTTATAATCACATGACGTGGGATAATCTCTAGTAATATATTATCTATGAATTCAATTTGTATGAGAGAGGAAAGAACAATGTCGTGTATATTGAATAATTATTTTAACCTTTTCTCATATAGTGACATATATCCCACTGTTCAAAAGTAAAAACTTGTAATTTATGCCATGAGTTTTGCAGTAGAGAAGTAATTTTAACAAAAATCATAGAAAACAATAGTAATACTTTCTTGTCCGTGGTGAACTCTAAAACCTCCTCTCTCCAAAAGCCAATAAAATAGTTTTAATCACACATTTAACTAATCCTGGCTAGATAACCTTCCTGGTGGTGCGCTTTACTCAAATAGACTAAATTGTATCCTTTGAGCCATAGCCTAAATGGGTTGAAATAAAATAAAAAAAACAATCCATTTAAGTTATGGTCTAAATGAATTGAAATAAAAAAAAAACAAGAAGAAAAAACCACTCTATTTGGGCCATAATCTAAACAAATCAAAACAAAAACAATTGCATAAATCATTTAATACTCCACTTTCACCCATGCAAAAAGACTTCTCTCTATCTTTATGTACACATACATGTAGAGAAGGAAATAGGGTTGGAAATATTCTTTACAATGCTAATATGGCATGAGAGAGGAGAGATGAATGACAAATGAAAAGATAAAAAAAAGAATGAATGGATCATAAAGGACACACTTTTATTTTCAACACCCTCAACACCATTGGAAAGAGCTTGATGAGATGATTCCTTAAACACCTTGGAAGAATATATTTCGCTTTCTAGGTTTCCAACACCACTAGCATCTAAAGGAGACAACACCACCTTCTCTCCTAATGAGTTCATTGTACGAATAAGGAGGAGAAAAATGAAAATAAAAATTGACTATTTAGGCTTCAATTCAAATGACCAAATGTTTTCTAACTCAAACAGCTAGCCCTTACCATCCTTCTTCTCTTCACTCTTATTTTTTCTCTCACACATTCTCTCTCCTCCTTCCTCTCATATATCTTCTGTCTCTTTCTCTTTTTCACCATATTGATTGTCCATTATGCATATATCTAATTTTTTTTTCAATCTCTAAGGAGTCAAAACGTAGAACTAATGCACACAATATTTTCTTATGATGGTTAACACCATCTTTTCTAGCCAATGATCGGCATTGCAAACACAAATCACTTTCTATGTAAATTAGTCAACTATTTCTTCATTCTAGCCAATCTATCACTCACATTCACCCACTTCTTCACCAATAAAGTGCAAGGTACTACAACCAATGATGGAAACTAATATTTTCACCAATTATGAAACTCTTTACATCTTATAATGAGTATGACCAGGGTTTATAAATACCTTGAAATACCAAGTAAACCGAATAGGTTGTAAGCTTCTTAGACTAAACACTTCAAACACAATATATTTTTCTCTCTATTCTTTCATACATTATTTTCTTCTCATACCCCTATTGACTTAAGTATCAAAAAGTCTCCCATTTTACAAAGAGCTTATTTTTTTAGGATAACCAAGTCCATACACCAAGCTCACATTCAAGTCCATATATCTTAGCCTAGGATCACAGCTCGTGGAAAACCTATTTGAGACTAGATAGTCAACCTACCCTTTGTCTCACTTAATATAGAATATGTCCTTAGGTTGTGTGTTTTACCTTTTGTTTTGCATCAAAGTAAACCTTTCCTAAAGCATCTTGAACTCAAGACTTGTGGTTGACACAATGGTCGTTACCTAGGAAATTTCCGCCGTGGAGCAAAAATCAAAATGCAAGGGTTACGACCATGTGTCAACCCTGAAAAGGCGAGCTCATCATATAGGAACATACTCATACATTATCATACATCTTTCCAGGTTGAAACATAGGTCCCCCACCCAAGATTTGATACACCTGAAAGATGGAAAATGAACAAAAAGCTCAATTGGAAGCCCATTATCAAAATGAAATTGAGAGCATCAAAGGTGAAGTAGCTAGACTTACAAATCTGCTTGAACAAGTGCTGAGTTCCAAAAATAGAAAAGGGATTTTTGCACAACCTCCAATGAAAACACCATCAATTCATTTCCCAGGACATCTCAAAACTTGGGGGCAGATTCAACGGTAGAACAACATTTTATGCCTATCGCCCCTATCCCGTCAAGTCAAGCTCCCATCACCGTAGATTTAACAACAGATGGACCCCCTGGCAATAGATCCACTGATTTTATGAACTATGACAAGTTGTCTGCTTTAGAAGAAAGATTAAGAGCAGTTAAGGGTAATGATTGGTTTGATCCCATACGAGCAGCTGAAGTGTGTTTGGTACCAAACATCATAGTACCAAAGAACTTTAGGATACCAGAGTTCATCAAATACACTAGATTGAAATTTTCAAATACTCACCTTCGATCTTACTGTATTAAAATGGCCGAGGTGATTTATGATGATAAGCTACTGATCTATTTTTTCCTAGATAGTCTGGCGGGAGCTGTCCTAAGCTGGTACATGAGATTGGACAATGCTAAAGTTAAGAAATGGAAAGATTTGGTGGAGGCTTTTCTTAAGCAGTACAAGTTTAACTTGAAAATTGCTCCAGATAGAACAAGCTTTATGTCCATGGAAAAAAAAAAGTCAGGAGTCAGTAAGGGCTTACGGGCAAAGAAGGAGAGATAAGGCAACATATGTTCAACCTCCACTGATAGATACAGAAATGGTGATATTGTTTGCCAACACCTTTCAATCCCCTTATTATGAGTATTTAATAGGAAGCTCGGCTCAACATTTCCATGAAGTTGTGAGGATTGCTAAAAGAATTGAACAAGCTATGAAGAGGGGAAATATTGAAGGTTTTGTCATAGATTTCAGAACAATGATGAGAGATGACTCTGGAGGTGGATGAGCAAGAGGCAAGTTGAGTTTGTGAAAGGTGATGTCATTGGCTATAATGTCCCCCGAACATCTTCAGAATGACAAGTGATCGAAAATGCTTACTAGAAAAGCTGGTCCAAGAATACTGATGAATTTTTAATTATATTGTTATGGAATTTTGTCATTTTGCATTTTGTTTTGGGATCACATCTCATTCTATAACGAAATATGTCTTTTCTTTGTCTCTTTGTTGTTCTGAGGTCATGAGATGTTTAGCAGTTCACTTTTGATAAAATATTTTGATCGAACTCCAACATGCAATTAAGACTAATCAATCTTGAAAGATTAAAAGTATTTTGATTTCAGAAATGACTCAATGCTTAGTAAAATGATATTGGGTGCCCAAAAAAAGTTTGAGCTCACACATGAAACTAAATCACCAATAATGTAGCTAAGTTTTAGCAGTATGCATAATGACATATAATGGATTCAATAGTTATGGACTCGTGAATCAAGGTTCTTGCAAGTCCAAATCATTACACTGTACGATATCAAAATTTATCGGTTCTAACCGACTTTGCTTGAAATGAGAAAAGGCCATCTTTGATATCACCTCACTTTCTAAAGATATTTATCATTTGCAATCCCATTTTGAGCCTGATAGAATATTCTTTTAAAAAAAAACCCTGACCAGGATCACACCCCACACTAGGGGCAAATAAGAGAAGACAAAAGTGAAAGGAAAGGCTTAGAACAAAAGTCCAACGTTTGAGAGAGATTTAAAAGAAAGAAGACCTAGACTGGGGGTATATTATAAAACTGTAAGAAAGGCTATGTGAAAGCCATATATATAAAAATAAAATAATAATAATAAAAAAAACAATTGCCTACAGGCAGGTCAAAGATGAAGGAAGGAGAATGTCTATTGAGTCTAAGAAAGATAAAAGAAGTTTCAATCAAGGAAAGACACAACAAATGTCAAAAGTCGATACCATAAAAAAAAAAACTGAGTTACAAACATGACTTTTGGCATTCAGGATAAAGCTCCTGATGTTATCAGATGATTGAGATTGATTATTCATCAAAGAAAAGGTTGGATTTTCATTATGACCTGTGTTAAGAGAATTATGATATTTGAGCTTAATAAGGTTATATGTCACTTTCCCTACAAAGACAACGAGAGAAAGAGAAATGATGAATAACTGATGTTGATCTTAGGTTATTGAAACCCTCAAACACCTTTTGAGCCTATAAATTCCTTTCTTTCATAGCCATAAATCATAGCCTACATTACTTGCTTTTAAAAGCCCTTTTCAATCAAGTAAGCAATTTGAACCAATAAATGGCGCTCTCAAAGCTTGAAGAGTTTTTTCTATATGAGTCGTGGCTTCATGGATTAAGCTACTTGTTATTATGCATGCTGATAAAATAAGTGCTAAAAAAAAGAAACAACCTTTCTTAATAAAGCTTGAGTTCTGACTTTAGTATCTTGTTTTTGAAATTCACAAAAAGGTCACCTCATCACAGACTATCAAAAGATATACCCAAAATCAGAGATTAAAATTAACACAAAGAATCATGGAAAAAAGCCATTTTAATCTTTCAATGGGTCAATTTCTGTTTTCAAAATACAAGATACTCAAAGGATTTCATCTATTGAATGGCGCGTGTTGGGTTTTTGACCAAAGAAGCTTGAATTTTAAAAAAAATACTAACATCTCTCTGATTTCATTTCAACAATTAGACTTTGAAATATGAGAGTTGATTCCCGAACAAGAAAGATTATCAAACAAAAAGAGCACCGATCGAGTTTGCAAAATCTTGACAGAAGTGACATCAATACTTCTCGACACTTCTTGAAAAGTTGAGCAGCTGGGGGCAATACAGTGGACCTGAGAAGGAAAACAAGCAGTATTCAGATCAACTAGGGGCAAAAAAAATATGATTAAATGATGAATCAGTGAAATTGAGGACAATGTTGTTCAAAGAAAGATAATCAGATGAACGAGCACTGGAGGTAAGTCAATCAATGGCTGATTAGCAATTTAAGATGAAGGCGACACTAGAAAACCTCTTGATGAGTGCTGGTAGGATTCACACAACTAATCAAAGAACGATTCTCGAGAGAATCCAGGAGATGAATGATTTGTTAAGCTGCTTCAAGATGAATTAAGCAACACCACATTTAGGGGGCATTGTCAAGCTTGATAAACAGTGAAACCAGTAATCATCGAAGACAACCTAGGATAGGCGCTGCATTTACAGTGGAGTGGATGACTAGCACATGAACGAGCCAGTACATGGAAAAAGCAAAGAAGGGTTTGGTTAGCAAACAAAGGCACTTTATGACGATGAAACATCAAAGAGAGGGGGGACCTATATTTCAAATCAGGTAAGGATGCATGCATGTCATCTAACCTCAAAGCATTGCACACATATTTTTATTTGTTACAGGAAAATCCTAAAAAAAAAAAGAATCATTGAGCTGATAATAAAAGAGAATCATTGTTATGACCTTGGAACGGGAAGAAAAATGAGAAGAACCCTACCATTAGGAAATTTGTTTTAAAAAGAAGAAGAAGAAGAAGAAGAAGAAGAAGAAGAAGAAAAAAGAAGCAAGTTCAAACCTTGCCAATAAGGAGAACATAGATTTTTGTTCTGGCTAAAGGGGATCGCCATAAAGGATCCCAGTTTAGCCTAACCACACAAATTTTGGTTCTAGATTGCCAGATGGGATCTCAGGTCGCCCATGAAAATAGATCATGTGAGTGTGTGGGCCGGTCACCCCTGAAACTAGACCATGATGAACATGTGTGGGTAGGTCACCCATGAAAATAGACCAATGTGAGTGTGAGGGCAGGTCGTCCATGAAAATAGACCGTGTGAGTGTGTGGGCCAGTCACCCCTGAAAACAGACCATGATGAACATGTGTGGGTAGGTCGCCCGTGAAAATAGACCAGTGTTAGTGTGAGGGCAAGTCGCCCTTGAAAATAGACCGTGTTAGTGTGTGGGCCGGTCGCCCGTAAAAATAGACCAGGATGAACATATTTGGGTAGGTCGCCCGTGAAAATAAACCAATGTGAGTGTGAGGGCAGACCGCTCATGAAAATAGACCGTGTGAGTGTGTGGGCCGGTCGCCCCTGAAAATAGACCAGGATGAAAATGTGTGGGTAGGTCGTCTGTGAAAATAGACCACTGTGAGTGTGAGGGCAGGTCGCCTATGAAAGTAGACCGTGTGAGTGTGTGAGTCAGTCGCCCCTATAAATAGACCAGGATGAAAATGTGTGGGTAGGTCGTCCGTGAAAATAGACCACTGTGAGTGTGAGGGCAGGTCGCCTATGAAAATAGACCGTGTGAGTGTGTGAGCTGGTCGCCCCTGTAAATAGAGCAGGATGAAAATGTGTGGGTAGGGCGTCCGTGAAAATAGACCACTGTGAGTGTGAGGGCAGGTCGCTCATGAAAATAGACCGTGTGAGGGTGTGGGCCGATCGCCCCTGAAAATAGACCAGGATGAACATGTGTGGGCAGGTCTCCCGTGAAAGCAGACCAATTTTCTTCAAAAGCAGCAGATGGCCCAAGATAATAAGATCAATTTCTTTTTCTTTTTCTTTACAAGCTTACTATGCAAAACATTGATGATGTTTTTGCTTCGTAAGCATTGTAAAGAAGGGGCATCTGTTGTTATCCATTTTTGGGTTCCCACAAAAAATAAAAAATAAAAAAAATATATCAAAAAATATTCAGAAGAAATCCAAGAAATAATAGGAGCGAGAAAAGGATGCTGGAATGCCGAAAAAATACTAAAATTGTTTAAGGAGATTCAAAAATATAAAAGGTTGAAATTTGACAGTGAGAGCCCTATTGATAAGAAAATTTTAATTTGAGAAAGAAAAGTCAAAAATCAGATATTTATGGACTCAATTAAATTTTATCCAAGGTTTAATTGAATTTATGGAGAATTTGATTGTAAGAAAATTGATTTCTTAAGTCAATTTAGGTTTTTATTAGAAGAAATTAAACTTTTAGAATCCAATTATAATTTTAAAGAGTTGATTTGATCAAATTAGAAGTTTAATTGGATAATTATTAAAATATAATAGCCAATTAAAAAGTTAATTAACTTATAAAATATTTTATAAAAAACAAATATAAATATATTCATTTCAAAGAGGCAGTGCTATCCCATCATTTTGTCATCTTGCAGTGTAGCGAGTCATTTCAAAGAGGCTGTACTATCCCATCATTTCTTTACCCTTTCATTTTACGGTTCTAAAATGTTTGTCTGGCATCGATTAAATGACTACCGACAAATTATATCATGCATTTCCCGACAAACAAATTCATGCGTGATTTTTTTGGAGAGATTTCAACATCACAAAATTAAAGTTTTTGAACTTGAAGCACATTTTCAGTGCAAGGCTCGTATCTCAAATAATTAAAGTTGGATCTTATATATATATATATATATATATATATATATATATATATTATCTGCCGACAAAAAAATGACATAAAAAAATAGTTTTAGTTTAGGGCTTTAAAATCATTAATGAAAAGGCATATCTTATTAGAACAGAATAGATAAAATCCTAAAAAGAGTGTTTATAAAGGTACATTTATAAAATATGATCTAGAAAGACCATTTCGTTTTCATTTTTCTATGGACTGGCAATGCTATATATGTAAAGCAGGCATCCATTTCGTTGTCTCAAATAGTTCATGCTCATCTGGAAATCTCTAACAATCTTTAGAGGGCTGTATTTTCATGTTTGTCGGTATCAAAGGGTCAATAAATACGTGGAGAAAAGGTTATGGGGAACAAATGCTGAGGGGCCTCTGGGTTTTGGCAGCTTGTTTTGATGTAATGTCTCCTTCAATCCGCTTCCAAGTTAAAATATTTATGACATTCCAACCACATGGAGCATAAGGAGGTGGTTTTCGATTACTGTAATGGATAGGATGGAATCTCGTGAGCGGCCTATGAATAGTGAGAAGAGAGCTGGAGGGATAATGTTATGTTTATATTTACTTGTTGAGAGTGAATATGGTTGAAGATATTATTTTCATGGGAGCCCACGTACGAGAAAGAGAGAAAACTCGTCGTCGAGGATATCTTAGGCTTTATTCATACAACAACAACAACAACAACAATAATAAAAGATATCTTAGTTGTTCAGAGAAAACTCGTCGTCGTCTTTTTATCTTTGGCTCCCTAGCAACCAGTTGTGAAACGTGTGTGCACTGGCGTTGGAAAACGGATAAGGAGTCGATTTCGAGGGGTTGCTGTCGCAATGCCATGACTAGACGTCCCATGATCATATCCTAGATTTACTCTCAAGTTTTTCGTTTCTTCGTTTTGCGGTTCTAAAATGCTTCGGAGTCTTTGTCAGGGATTATTGCCTGAATGATCTCCGACAATATATATCCCTAATTTCCTGACAGACAAATTCATGGGTGGCCGGAAAAAAAAATAGCAATTCCTGGGATTTTAAAAAAAAAATTAGCTTAGTGAATTATTTTTTTTGGTAGAATATAACAGTTTGAAAAAGAAATTATGAAATAATATAGTTTTTAAATCTTTTTTTTTTGTTTAAGTGTTGTGCTGTCCTCGTTTATTTTGTTTTTTATGTTTTTTTTGTAATTTTATTTCGAGAAATTATGGAAAATGTGTGTACCATTGTTCAAATCCAAAAACTTCGTAGATGTACCAACGATGCAAAATTATTTTGGGCCCAGTCACGGTTTTGTTTTTTTCTTAATTAATTGTGATGACAAGTTATTTTTGAGCTCTCAGGATATGAAAAAAATCTCCAAAAGGTTAAAGCTCAAAAAGAAACTATTTTTTACTGCAGTTTTTAATTTTTTTTCTTTCGACCACGGACCTTTTTCTCTTTTATTATAAGCCAAACAAGCAAGAGAAAATAAAACATGAAACTCGTATAAATTTACTTTATATTAAAATTTTAATTTAATTAAAGAATAAGGTATAATCATTTAATTATCAAGGTTTTAATGTCATATTAAATTTAATAATTGAATTTGTGTTTCATAAAAAAAAAAATTAAGTTTTGGTGAGCAGTTTTTAATTTTTTCTTATAGAACATGGTATTAGTTTTTAAAATTATATAGAAAAAAATGCTATGAGAGAGGCATCGAGATATTAAACGTCAATTATAACAATACAGGGCCTTTATGTAATTGCGTTAAAAAAGAAGCTATGGTCGATTTCTATATAAAGGCACATGACGAGCACCCAAATACCATCATTCCACAAAGCAGTTGCATTTATCTAAAGTATTCTCACTTTACTTAACACTTGAGCTACATAGAATGTCTACAGTCAATTTGGCAGCACTGCTGTTGCTTGGGCTGCT
>Ga0325403_1005213_pt1 | contig 12234 bp, 4 predicted proteins | sample PopdelMetagenome_19_FD_205665 | JGI IMG/M metagenome (GOLD analysis project Ga0325403, IMG submission 205665) | Populus deltoides microbial communities from Bellville, Georgia, United States - Xylem-PdKOR-R4 | ecosystem: Host-associated > Plants > Phyllosphere > Stem > Wood/Secondary xylem...
TTCCAAGAAAAATATAAAAATGCAATATTTTTACAAATTAGAAAACAGAAAAAGACTTTTTCATTTTCCCTTATAAAGCTTGGTTTGGAAAACATCTAAAAGATCTTCCCCAAATTTTTCCACCCACAATAAGCATAATGGAAAAGGTGCTCTCCATCTATTTTCCAGGTAAATGATTGTTGTTTACGACAATAACCTTGTTGTTTTCTTATAATGGCATTTGTATCTTTTATACACACACATCTTATCGCTGCCCTAAAACCCTCGTAATCTTATCTTTATCAAGGGTATGTTTAGGAATGTATAATAATTATTTTAAAAAAAATTATTTTTATTTAGAAATATATTAAAATGGTATTTTTTATTTTAAAAAAATTATTTTTAATATTAGTATATTAAAATAATCTTAAATAAATTTAAAATAAAAAAAATAAAAAATAAATAAATTTTTTCAAATATATTTTTAAAACGTAAAAACAAACAAACTTCCAAACCCCAATCTCTCTCCCTCTCCACACACATACACACACAGCTCCATGTTTTTTCTTTAGCTCAACTTTTTTATATTAGCTTATGTTTATTTTTATGTTTTTTATTTAGGTTTTGATTTGTTTTGGGTTTTATGGAGGATTTATGATATATTTACCATCGTAGACTTCAATTAAGATAAAAGTAATTTATTTGTTTTTGAATCTCAATTTGTTATATCTTCTCCATCTCATACTTCAATCTTTTCTCTAAGTAAGACGTTCACATAATCTGTAAATTATAAGTTAAATAAACATCAAATAACAATAAATCGGTGTAGTTAATTATTTTATTTAACAAATAGTTCAAAAAATACATGGATAGCTTGTTGTCTAACGACCTTGCTCCGATAAAACACAAGCACATGTGTTGGATTATTTTCAAAAATTCGTTTAGCAACACCACCTAACATTAAAAACATGTTAGTTTAATTGCATTTTTTCAAGTTTCAAGAACACAATATAAATGTATATAATTGTAAAAATAACATTACAATACTTGCATTTTAGTGGGAGATGAAGTGTAACCCTCATAGTTTGGAGTGTCATATCTAGCAATCTTGGTATTTGGAGCCTACCCACATGGAGATGTTCTCACGACCATAATTTTTATAAATAAAAATATTTTGTTACTTTCATTATGCATGAAACATTTAAATTTAAGTAGTTATTTAGAATTTTTTTTATTTATACTTGTAAAAGTAGCAAACATCCTTCAACATGTTTGACCATTTTCATGCATGCAAGACATATATGACTGTATAAGGATGTCAATATAGCATATCCTTAGCTATATGTGGGGATGACATCGAAATTTCTCGGGAGCATCAGATAAAGCAAATGAACATATATCTCTGTGAGGTCAGTAAATAATACACTGCCAAAGAAATGAAGTATATATGCTCTGACATACCTACAAATAAATTAAAATCATCATAATAATTAACACAATTATAACAAATAATCAACATATTTAAATCATAATTGATTTTGTACCTCCACAAAACCTTCTCGTCACCATCATCTGGTGGTGTCGAAATGTCTCCTTAATTAGCTTAAAACGTATACGACCCCCCTTCGATTCAAAAGAAGGGGGTGTTAATCCAATTGTTCGCTCGTATAACATAATTCTATTATAAACATCAATAGATATGACTGTTATTCTATCAATAGGCAATCCAAGCAAAATCATCACGTCTTGTAGTGTTGGTGTCATCTTTCCATGCTTAAGATGGAACATGTGTGTCTCACGTCTTTATCGCTCAATCAGTACATGGATCAAGCCATGATCAAGCTTAATATGATCAAAACAATTGACATATAAAAAACTAGTTTGGACCACATATGATTGGACTTGCTCAAGTAGTCAAATCCCCCTATGTGTATGCCAACAAATAGTGGTCTCATCCTACATAACAATTTAAATTATAATTATTGAAAATATAACATTTAATGATAATTAAATTAAACATAAATTGAAAATATATTGAAATTAAATATTTTTACAATGCTAGCAAATACGTTCTTCGATTGTTGTCGATCCTACAATCACGGGACAAAAGTGTCGACGGGTCCGATAGGCATGTATTGTGACTCATGCTTAACATGAATATTATAGGCATGGTCTCCATGCTCATAGTAATGCTCACCCTGATCATCATCCGAATATGGACGCTCAACATGAACATACGATCCACCACCTCGAGTGTGTGACATCTTGTGTAATAATACATGTGATTAATATGAAATTATATAAGTTTAATATGCTTAAAAAAAATATCATAATATATCATAATATGACCTAACAAATTGTTATACATACGTTGTCGATTATGACATGTTTTTCTATTATGCCCTGAGTTATTGCATATGCCACACCTATAATGTATATGACATTCTCATGTATCCATCTCGTTGTGGTAACTTGGTCTTTGAATTTATAGTTGAAAGTTACTAACAAAATGTCTAGCATAATACTGATGGCATCCTAAAGGTTGATGCTAAATTTTTGCTACTTCATTCTTGATGCTTGCATGTTTATTTAATATTATACATATATCGGTTCTACCATCAATAACATATCTTTGTAAGTAAAGCAAAAACCATCTCCAATTGTCATTATTTTTTCATCAACAATTGCAAAAGCTAATGATAATACCCATTATTTGAATAAAAAAGCAACTACAATCAATAACTTCCCATCATATTACCCATATAAATGTGTCTCATCAACACTAATAAGTGGTTTATAGTACTTGAAACTTTCAATACAAGATCTAAACTCTCCAAAAATCCACTTGATTATCATCAAGATCTCCTTTTTGTATCTAATCAACAACTATTCCAGGATTTGATTCATTTATTGTCAACAACAACCTAGATAATTTCTCAAAAGACTCCTTATGTGAACCAAAAAATACCCAATCACCTTTTGTTTTGCAATTCATGCTTTGTCATGTGATATTTTATACTTATAATTCAATTTTATTTCATCTCATATAGTTGCAACCGTTATTGAAAGAATATTTATTACAAGGGTTGATATAACACTAGCAATAAAATTTGCATTAAGTTGATGGTGGTCTTTTTAGAAATATATATATAGCTCTTTTAACTTTGCTATCTTAGATAAATTCGACCTTTTATGATATTTCCCACACAAATAACACTTACATTCCAGTGCTTGCACAAATTATAATTGAATAAATGTTGAGTTCGATTGTTGGACTTGGTACTCAATCAAGTGTGCAATGTGCCACCATTTAACAACATTAACCAATTTTTTTTACTACTAAATGTTTGACTAACCTCTAAATTAAACCCTCTTGGCATATGTCTATGGCTAAGTGCCCAATCATGCGAAACAATAAAATTAGACCCAAAAGCATCTCCAAATTCAGGAACATGAGGAATAATCTCATCATCAACATCATCTTCATTATCACTAGGCTCAGAATTGTCAAATCTCTGTTGATCAACAAAAGGATTGTCAAACATAATATCATTTACCTTTGTAGTAAATTATCCAACAATAAGTTATTTTTACCTCTACCAATTGAATTTGAAGGACCAACAAAAATTGGAACATACACTGATTATGGTCGACTACTTACATATAATATCATTATATTCAAACCACTTTGAATGAAATAATTAAACGTTATCTTAAAACTACCATCACATACAATCGATACAAGATAATATTGTTGTTCACCAATTTGACACCTCCAAGTTATTTTAATATCAATATCATTATAGTTCCTTACAAGTCCATGACAAATGGTTTATTTCATTTCTACATATGACATGTCTAAATTGCCAATTTACAACAAACTACTCCCGCCATTATTTATAGCAAATTCAATTAAATTCCTAAAATTTAACGTTAAAGCAAACTTAACAAAAAAACTAAACATAATTCATGATATATTATCAATTGATATTTTCATGATCAATTTCATTAAATCAAACGCAAATTCATAGAAAATTAATAGAATTCAAAGAAAATACTAAATCCATCAACTTATCAACAATTCAATGAACATGTAATTCATTATAATTCAACCGAATTTATGTTCTTTTGCATGAATGTGTGTGCTTACTTAACTGCATATTAGCTGATTCTAACAATATACACAAAATTCCTAATTCAATAACTTAACCTAAATTAAATGCAACACATAATTAGTTAAAATAATTAATTCATAATTAACTTAACTTATTTTCATGTTAAACTATATATCTAATAAATTCTAATTGATTATATTCTTGACTACTTTATCATTAATTCAACAAACTCAAAATTCACTATAAACACTAAATTCAACCTAAAAAATATCAAATACAAATTAATAACAATGTAATATATTTACCTTGCTTATAGAACTATAAAAAAGGCTAGGGCGGTGGCGGCAACAGCCAAGGCAACAAAGGGAATAATGGATTTTTAACATAAAAACATCAAAGGATACTTGAAGACTAAGATGAATTTGATTTTTAGTTGTTTTAAGAGCAAAATCAAAGTGATTAATAAGTTTTTTATGAGATAAATACCTGTGTTGGTGGTTTTTTATGAGAGAGACAACATTTGTGTGTTTTACTAATGTTTAATTTGTTTAAATTTAATTGATGTCGTGTTTGCCTACGTCGGTGGTTTTTTATGAGAGAGACAACGTCCGCGTGTGTTTTGATGTTATTCAATTTGTTTAAATTTTAATTGATATCGTAATTAAAAAACATCATATATAGTTTTTGGTTTAAAAAATGTGATATACACCCCGTTTGTTTGCTGGAAAGTAGTTTTCTTTTGAAAAGTGAATTCCAGAAAAGTATTTTTCGATGTTTGGTAGTGTAATGAAGAATAAGTTGGAAAATATTTTCTAGTGTTTGGTTATGTCATGGAAAATGAGCTGGAAAATAACTTATTAATGTTTTATTTTTCTCAAGTTTATTAAAATAATGAGGAACAAATCTTACAAATTAAAAAGTTGAATGAAAATGAAATTGAAAAAAAATATAATTTCATAAATTATCTCAAATAAAATAAATAATAATCAAAATAATAGAAATCAAATTTAAAAAATTAAAAAAAATAAAAGATGAAGAAATTAAAATAATAATAATTAATATTTCATAAATTATTTCAAATAAAATAAGTAACAATCAAAAGAATGAGGACCAAATTTGATAGATAAAAAATTTCAAAAAACAATGATAAGGAGAAAGCAAATAGCAATTATAAAAATAAGGACCAAAATTAATATAAAAATTAAATTTTAAGAGATGAAATTGAAAAATAAATATTCAAAACAAATTATATATAGCAATCAAAAGTTTGAGGATCAAATTTGATATAATCAGCAAATAATGACATTTCTAATTTTTTTACAATTTCCGGAAAGTGTTTTTCGCCCAAATTTTTCAGGAAAACACTTTCCTGAAAACCAAGCTAAATTTTCCTTTGACTGGAAAGTGTTTTCCGTTAACTAACTTTTTTAATGGCAAACAAACATATAAAAGTTTGGAAAATGGTTTTCCGGAAACCACTTTTCGAAAAACAAACACAGCCAAAAGAGAAAATACTTTTCTGAAAATCAAACCAAACCAAACCAAATTTTTCTTTGACCGGAAAATATTTTTTGTTAATCGAAAAGTATTTTCCATGATTAACTTTACTAATAGCAAATAAATACAAAAAAATTTAAAAAATAATTTTTTACCCATTACTTTTCAAAAAAACAAACATGGCTAAATGTCTCCATCAAATTTTTAAGTTTATTTTTCTAATTTTTTTTTTAAAAAAACCCAAATATTATTCCACCTACCACAAACACAATTTTTTTTTTTAACTGCAATGATGAGATTCTTATGCACAGAGACAGATATAGTACATCGCAAGTTTATCTCTCTAGCAACGCTTAATAAAACTTCCTTGACCCTTCATAAAGAAAAGAAATTCCAAGCAACAGGGGTTGCTTAAAGCGACAAGCCTAATTTCACTTTTGTCAGCAATGCATAGTTAAAGAGCTTTTGTGAGCAGTGAAAACAGCTCTGTACCTGTTGTGCTGTTGTCTAATCAATAGCTGACACGCACACTACTTCCGAGCCAGAGCTACTGATATCGCCTTTCCTCTCTCACAAGTTACATCAAACAAGAATCTGCTATGAACACAACCCACACTACAAGCAATCCAGAACAATTAAGTACACAAGTGACGACAGATTCTTACATTCCTATTATAAAATGTTAAAAATTCAAGCTTTGTCTCGAGTTTCTTATGTTTTCTCAAAAACCAAACAGCAGCAATAAAATACAGTGTCGTTAGTTCTAAATGCCGCCTTAACTTCACTCCTACTCCTGCATTCTCCATGGTCATGCAGTTATGGGTTGGGTGGATCTAATGCATGTTCATCTGTATTGATAAAATTTATTTTTAAAAAAATTTAAAAATATTATTATTATAATTTTTTTAAAAAATATTAAATTAAATTTTGACCGAATGACCTAATCAACTAGATTAAATTAAATTAATTTCAAATTGCTTTTTTACACCCGGCTAAAGGACAAGTTATCCAGGTCGCAGTTCTGAATTTAGTAACAATGGCATTGTGTGGTTTGATATTAAAAAATATTATTATTTAATTAATATAAAATATTATTTTTATTTTATACTAAATGACAACATATACTAAAATGACTGGGTCTATAGCAATCAATCCATGTAATCATAGTTTTTTTTATTTTTCAATCTTTATCTTTGAAACTTTTTTCAATTAATGATTAATTTACAAAAATTTATTAAGAAGAGATAAAATTAAAAAAGAAAGTATCAAAGTGTAAAATAAAAAAAAAAATACATTTTGGTCTGCCTATTGTTTATCCTATAATTTTTGGGATTTTAGCTTTAATTTAAAAGTTTATTTAATTTATTTTTGAGTAAGGAATACGAGAGAAAAAAAAAGAAAGAGAAATGGAATAATGGTGAAAGAAAAAAGAATATGATTGGTTGGACACATCCTATGTTTTGACCGACCAAAATACCAAAACCTGTTTGGTAATTTTTTTGACAAGTGGTTTGGCAATGAACCCCCAATAAAAACAGAGTTCAAAACTGTACTTTTTGCTGAGTTTTTAAAGTAGCAAATTATAGCTTTTCCAAGATGAGATATCTGTTTCTCATTACCCTTATAACAAAATTTGACAAAAATGCTTTTTATTGTAAATAATAAATTTTGAAAGATTATTTTAAAAAAATTTTTATTTTTTATTGGAAAGATATTATTTTTTTCTTTTTAAGTTGAGGTATTTAAAATAAAAATATTTCTTATTTCACGTTGAAAAAACACAACTTTCTTTTTGTATACTAATAGGTTTTGTCGCATGGGTGCGAAAGACGGGTAGGGGATCAAAAGAGTCGTCACCTAGTTATTTAATTCAGAGTCATTAGGGAACCCAGATGTATTAGTCTTATCAGATATTCGAGCGTAAGGGACTGGTTGTGGTTACGGAAGGTATTAACATAAGGTAAGCTGCTTTGTGTGGTTTGATGTGGTTTAGAGGTTTAGGATTGAGATTTACTCGTATGAATAAATCTGATGTTTATAAATTTATTATGGACTCGTGTACCCAAATAAATTATCAGGGAAAGAAATTCTTCATAATTTGTGTATTATGGTGAAAAATACTCATAATTAAAATTGGTAAATATTTAGGAAAACTCTGAGAATTTTCTGGTCAACTCTTGGCATTCCAAATTCCAGCCTCTGTTGTAGGTCCAATGTTGTATACAAGAATTTTTAATCATTAATTCTAATAAATAAATAAAAAGATGATTTATTGAAATGTTGGCCAAATTCTCATGGATTTAATAAATTGATTATTACATCCTAAAATGCATGCCAAAACACATTTTTTTGTTTTCATATGAAAATACCGAACGATATATTTTTTATATTTTTGAGAGATTTAGCCGTATGCAACACAAAAAAAATTATTTGTAGTTTTCTTGAGAATAAAAAGAAAATCCAGAGAGGTTTAAAAGGAATTTTCCTAAATACATCTTAAAACCCAAAAAAATTAAACAAAACAAAAGCAAAAGTTGATTTTATGTTTTTCATTAATATTATTTTATTATTATTTATCATTTTTTTTTTATTTTAGCCTGGTCAATCTAAATGGGTTGACCTAGTTTGGTAAACTTGATCGGGTTGAAATTGTTGGGTTGACCTGGTTGGATTGACTTAATCGAGTCAACTTAGAAATAAACTGAACGAAATGTATCAAGAGTGGCAAAAACACAAAAACTTTTCAATCAAAATAGATCAAAATCTCTATACGAAAAAATCAATCTAAGCTCTAGAATAACTAAAGAAAACAGAGCAAACAAATGTTGGAAAGAAGGTAAAAGATGTATTGTTTAGTGTTGTATAACATCTCCCTTTCAATCCCTTTTTATATTGATTTTTGAAATCAAAATTGAAGCAAAATTAATTATGGTAATTACTTAAATTAAGTCTAATTGTTAAGCTTTAATTACCTGGCATAAAAAAGAAAACCTTAAATTTTTTTTTGCCTTAAAAACCATTATTTTTTCTTTGAAAGAAAATTATTCAAGAAGTGAAACGTTATTGTCAAAAATATTTATTCATGGGCTAGCTAAACAAACTAGGCTGACAAAACATAATTTTGTATGGGCCAAAAAAATTTCTTATACCAAACCTAAGTCCAAGCCCATTCTTTATAAACTAAAAATTTTTTTTACAATGAAACTGGGTCCGACCTCGGAGCCAATACCTTAGCCAAGCCGAGTGTGGATTAACCTCAAAGCCTAGTTCGCCTATGTCCTCTTCTCTTTAAAATTTTTAGTGTTTTAAGAGTCAATTTTTAACTTTTCACTGTATTGGGGTCGTTTACTTCACCAGCTTGGGCTGCTCGTCCCCCACCAAATGGTATTCTTGGCCCAACACCTCAATGGTGTCCCAATTGTCACTGAAGTCAACATGGGCTCTCTTAATGCCAAAATACATATTCCGGTCGAAATACTGTCGCTCCATTTACTGGAGTACATTATGCTGCTGATCCAAATTGGTACCTAGACACAGGTGCAACTCATCACATGACATCCATGCCCATCAATAATTCTCAACCTTATGGTGGGCTGCATAATGTCTATATGGGTAATGGGGACTCAATGCCTATTTCCCATACTAGTAAGCTTCCCTTTTCATTAGGCTCTTCCTACTTCACTATATAAATGTCTTCTGTATTCTATATATTTGTAAAAATCTTCTATCTGTTGCTCGTTTCATTAAAGATAATCATATTTTCTTTCTTTTTACACCTGACTTCTATCAAATCTATTGCTTACGTACTGGATGTCTATTGTTTTAGGGCCTTTGTAAAGATGGTATATATCCGTTTAATTTGTCAAGCGTCTCTATTTCTCCACAAACCTTTACTTTTAATCACTCCTCCATCTGACACAATCGTTTGGGTCATCCGTTGTCAAATGTCTTAGCATATATAGGTTCTACAATTAATTCCAAATTGTCTTTTCATTCTTTTTGTTCAGATTGTGCACTTAGCAAGTCTCACCAATTACCTTTTAATTCCAATATAGAGACTACTACCACTCTTTTTCATATTATCCATAGTGATGTCTGGTCCTCATATACAATTTCTATAAGTGGTTTCAAATATTATGTTCTATTTACTGATGAATTCTCATGGTACACTTAGATTTAGCCCATGCATTGCAAAAATAAAATCCTCAATCATTTTCAAACTTTAGTTGCCATGATTTAAAATATCTTTCACCATACCATCCAATTTTTTAATGCAATAATGGGACAAAATATGTCAATAATGCCTTTTCTCATTATTGTAAATCCTTGGGAATTCAACAAAGATTTTCTTGCCCCCATACACCATAACAAAATGGTCTTGCTAAACGCAAGCACCACCATATTGCCACAATGACTCACAGTCTCCTTCTCACTTCTGGTGCTCTATATCATCTTTGGGTTGAAGCTATTTTAACCTTTGTTTATCTTATCAATCTTCTTCCCACATCTACTCTTAATTGAGATACTCCACATACTTGTTTTTATGGCAACTCACCTTTCTATTCCTCTTTTCGTGTTTTTGGATGTTCCTTTTTTCCTCATCTTGGGTCTTATGTCTTATGTCTTTGATAAACTTTCAAGTTGTAGCATTAAGTGTATCTGATGCAATCATATTATTCGATAGTTTTACCCACATTTAACTAGTGTTTTGCCTATGTTTTATATATAAAATATCTTGATTTTTTTTGTTTTATGTTTTGAAGGCACTTTTGGATGAAAGATGCAAAAAGGAGTAAATTGGAGATAATTGACAGATTTGACCTTCAGTAGATGTTTTGTGCAGAGTGTGAGCTCTAGAGGTTGAAATGAAGTGATTCCAGTGCAATTAAAAAGATAACATCCATAACTTTCTGGACATCTAAGGAAAGAAAATAAAATAAGGAAAAGCATAGAAATTGCAGCCTTCAAAGTCAAATCTCGTAATTTGCCAGTGTTGACCTTCGGCCATTTAAACTTGAATATCTGGAGCTACAGAAGTCCAATTGATGCAAACTCAATTTTTTTGGCTTCATGACTCAAAAGTCTATGACTCAATGAAGTGATTTTTCAAAGATGATATTTGAATTCTGCCAGCAAACAGGTTTCGTGAAGAAACGAGTCCAAATTATGTTTCGAAGCATCTAAACCGATATCAAAGTTTTTATTTCAGCAATTTAGCTCCTCTAAGTCAAAGCTTGAAGATTTCATGCAAGGCTATTTCTTTTTTTTTAGGAAAATAGTTATTGAAGTACTTAAATGTAAACAATCTACTTAATGGAGGACTATTTTGTAAAATAGAGACCTAGGGTTTCCTAGGATATAAAAGGAATGAGAGAAGAGAAGGGAGGCAGCCAGCCAAGAAGAGAAAAATGCTCTCTTCCTCTAAGAAACCCTAAATTATGCATTCTTCCTTTTTTTTTGATGAGTTGTTCAACAAACATGCAAGGCTAAACACTTTTTCTTGGTTGCAAGGTTACGAAAACCTTTGGATTTCAAGAACTGTGAGATTTATTTTACCTTTTCTTTTCAGTTTATATGATGAATACGTTTGTTCTCCTATGCTTATTTTTCCTATGATTGTTTATTTTAATTGCTAGAGCGGACTCTAAGTTATTATTGTAGACAATCTATTGCTAAGTTTGATATCAAAACCGGAGTTGTGGTATATAAACTTGTAAAGCAACTGAGTTTAATAATTGTGGCGGATCTACGTTATTAATCTTAGGGAGAACATTCAATCAAATCAAACATAGACTGCGGACAGTTATGTTTTCTTAATTAATCAACTTATCTAGTTCTTAAGGCTGCCATTAAATTAAATTACTAGTGCGGACACTGTGGTTGTTTAATGGTTAGGGTTAGTTATACGGCGGATCCGTTAACTAACCAATGTTAAGAAGAGATAAATATTCAGAATATAAATTGATGTTTCGTTTCCATGATCAGTTCTGATTTCTGTAGGTGGATGTGTGCTTGTGACCAAGGTTTGTTCTCTTGATAATTTTCTGATTTTATTAAATTTTGTTTGATAGTTTTCTGTTTTCTTTTGCTTTAGCCTAGATAACGTCCAAACCCCCCCAAATTGCATATCATCTAGCATAAAAATCTGACTTGAACTTCCTCGTGGGATCGACCCCTTGCTTGCTCTATACTATCTTGTGTGTTGTGTTTGAAGCTAGGGTAATTAATTTGTGCGACCGCGACATCGCAACAAATTTTGGCGCCGTTGCCGGGGAAGTAATTTTAGTTAATTCTTGTGCTATTATTTTTATTTGCTGTGATTGTTATTTCTTTTTCTTAAGAAAAAAAAACAGAATTTTTGCTTGCTACAGTACTGTTCATTACGGCTGCAGTACTGTTCAAAACGGATTGTTTGGTGGAATTAGGTATCGGCCTTTTTTTTTCTGGAAGGGAAATGACGTTCTAAACAGGACTTGTGGTATACCACTAGCCCCACCCTATTGAGGCCAAATTCCACTGTTTTCTAGGGTTTTTAGGCAGTTTTTGTTTTCTACCGTAAGATTTTCGTACAATTTGCATTGTTTTCGATCTCTTGTGTGGTTGGTTTCTTTTGAGTTTTCTTGATGATTTATGCCAGTAACCC
>Ga0325403_1005214_pt1 | contig 12234 bp, 6 predicted proteins | sample PopdelMetagenome_19_FD_205665 | JGI IMG/M metagenome (GOLD analysis project Ga0325403, IMG submission 205665) | Populus deltoides microbial communities from Bellville, Georgia, United States - Xylem-PdKOR-R4 | ecosystem: Host-associated > Plants > Phyllosphere > Stem > Wood/Secondary xylem...
ATGTATAACTTTTATTAGATCCTTTTTGTTTATAATTTGTGATGGCTATTAGTAGTATAAGAATGCAAACTCATGTCCATGTATATATATTTTTAATATGAACTTCAAATCATGCAACCTTAATATCATGCCGGCACCATGTGTATTAAATATACATATATATAAAAAAAAATTTACTATTGTTTTGGGCTTAGAAAGCCGGGTCGTTACAAAAATAAAATGGAATGGTATTTATTTATTAGAAAATAAATTTTAGAGAGAAAGATTTTTCACATGGTATTTTAAAAACAGACTGAGAAAAGACATTTGGTTGAATGAAAAAAGTACCCAAACTTGACATAAAGGTGTTTTAGTAAATATGGATAGATTTGCTATATAAATAGCAAAATTATGTAGAAAATACCTAGGATAGCCGAATGAAAGAGAGAGAGAGAGCGTACCTTGAGAGCATAAACTCAAACGACCATATATTATGCTCAAACTCAAACTCAAACGACTATGTGAAAATACTTGTATTGCACCGTTGGATAGGGTTGGTTTTGGATATATTATGCTCCTCACCACCCTCTAACATCTGACCATTGGGATCTAAATGTTCTGGTTTTGCGTGAGAGATATAGCCCTCGTAACATTTCAAGGAAAACATGTCAGCAGGTCAGTCACGGTCGCTGGCCGTTTTCGCTTCCATCCATTGTTAGATCTTAATCAAGTTTTGATATGTTAGGAATATTGATGAGCTCTTCATTATGAATGGTGGAGATCGGGATTAGAGACTCCGAAGAGATATTATTCATCGTGAACATTATATTGTCAATTTTCTGGTCAGTTTGGTTTTGTTTCGATACAGAAAGATCTATCAATTAAAATCTTTGAGTTTTTGGTATGTGTTGCATGGCATAATGATGGTTAATTTCACCGTTTGGATTTTATTAGTTCTAAAAGAGTTAGGAGAAACTTGAACCTTACTGAAATGTTTGTTTAAATTAGGTTAGCAAGAATGAAATAAATGGAAAGTGAGGTAGCTTGATTTGTGTTTAACCATAAAAAAACATGCTAATTATAATTTAAATTGAAGAAAATCCTTAGTGTCTTTCCTTAGGCATGTTCAACCAGATTATTGATAGTAGGAAAATGTAGATATTGGTTGTCCAATCCATGTATTGGGACTGAACATTTTGATCACCCACCTTTCAGCTGAGGTTAGGGCACTTAAGTGATAAAATTTCAGATTGGGTTCTCATAAAGGTTGTAGGTATGAATGTTATCTTTCAAACAAAACTGACCTTGTGTAATTTGAAGTTATGGAACTCTAGATATGGACTAAAAATGAAAGAAGGGTCGAATTGTCTTGTATTGGACAGATTATGTTGAGTACTATAATAGATAATTTTAGGGGTGTTAAGGGAAAAATTGAGCTTTCGATCCTTAAATTGAGTTATAGAACCATGTCTTACCTTTTTAAGGAGCCAAGCCACATTTAAAACTGAAGTCTATAACTTTACTTACGAATTAAATGGTAAACAGTGTTCTCGAGTGAAAACTGATATAAGAAGTGTAATGAGATAGTTAAATGAAATAATTGGAAAATGAAGTTAAAACATAGTGATGAATTCATATAAATGAGATTGCAATAGTATGAGAATGCATATTATGATAAAATTATAAGAGGGTATTAATTGTATCTCTTGATTCTCAAACAGAAGAGATGCCTAGAGCAGGGTCGTTAGTAGTTGAAGGGACTTGATCATTTAGGGAAACAGGTAGGTGTATCACACTTTGTCTTTTCAATTTGTGTAAACTCATTAATAAATTTTAGAATTTATTGTTTTATTGCTTCGATAAATATTGGAATGAATAAGAGTACCTTGCGTACAACGGTATAGATCAATTAATTAGGATGATGTTTGAATGAACATGTGTACCTTGCATACAATGGTATGGATCAAGTTAGTTAGGATAATATTTGAACAAACATGAGTACCTTTTGTGCATTGTTATGTATTAAATTAATTATGTTATTATTAGAATGGATATGATTACCTTGCATACATTGATAGGTATCGAATTAGCCATGATAACTTTGGAATATACATGATTATCTTACATACCTCGGTATGGATTAGGCATACACAATAACTTAGAGATTAGAGGATAAATGATAGATAATTGGTTGTTGTAGTGTCGGTGGTTAAGGATACGTTATGATGATACTTAACACCATGATAAGGGTGGCTAAGGGCATAAATTGATACCTGACATTGTGATGGGGTGACCAAGGTTATGTGAATGATGTTTTGTGAACGTAGTGTCCATAACTAAGGTTATGTGTGAATGATACTTGTCAATCGTGGTTATAATGTATATGGTGTTAATAAGAAGGATGAAAAGGGATCGGTACAAATAGAAAGTTGAGAAGACATTGATTAGCTATCCAGGTTTGGATAACTAATGGTATCAGTGGGGTTCCATTGGTACCGACATTTCAGATGACATTGATTAGTTATCCGGGTTTGGATAGCTAATGGTATCAATGAGGTTTCATTGGTGCCGACATTCCTTAAATTGATTAGTCGATCTCGAGTAATTGGGTGACTAATGCTGTTAGTAAAGATTTCTAACATCGGCATGATTGCTCCTAGTTAAGAGAAAAAGATAAGTTGATTTACTATTCCGGGTTGGGAATAATTAATGATATCAATGGGTCATATTGGTATCGACAACCATTTCTAGTGTGATTAGCTACTTCGAGTAAGGAGGCTAATGATGTCAAGGGTTCTTGACATCGACAACTTTGATGGTAAACCATATATAGATAAGAATTGTTTAACTATTTTAGGGTAGGAATAGTTAATGATATCAATCAGTTGTATTGATATCGGCACTTAAATGGAATTGATTAGTCTAACTCGATATTAGGAGACTAATGATACTGATGAGATTCAATAGTATCGACAATTACCTTCCAGAAAATGAGAGAGAAAATATTGATTAGTTATTTCGAAAGAATGAGATAAGCTAATGATACCAAAAGAGGAATATCTTGGTATCAAGTGAGAATTGATTTGTAAGGAGATGGTGTTCAAAACCATTGAGTTGTGATGAGATTTTCAAAATAAAATTATTCTTGGCAAATAGGATAGGATATTAAATGAATATTGGTACTAGATGAAAAATGTATGTTGTAAAAGAGATCAATGCCAAATTTTATGTTTCAAAAGAAATTCTATAGAAATTATTACCTATCATTGCTATTGTTTGTTACTACCTTTTTATATTTATTTGTACATGTTAATTTTTATTTTCAGGTTCATCAGGATCGCATTAAGAATGATCTTAGTTTAATTACTTTTTTCTTTCAGCCATGTAATTATTTGTAAATTAAAAGACTTATCTCCTAAAATTTGAAATGCAATATTAACCTGTAAATTTGAATGTACGACTTTAATTTAATGTTCGTAATTCTAAGTACCTACCATGTATATTTATAGTTGAAATCAAATCCTTCACTTTAATAACATTATATGATGTTATTATGCAAGATATAGTTTATATGATGATATGATGTAACAATTGAATTATGCATTGTTATTTTATGAACTTGAATTGTATGATGTTATTGAAAAAAATGTGTTGTGTTGATGATGATGAGTTGAGTTAAGATCCGGGATGATTGGATCAAGTTGTGAAATGAAATTGGAAGTGTAATATGAATTTTTCAATAACTTGGAACCCCCAATATAGAGGAGATTCTGCTGAAATATTGCTAGAAATTTTGGTGGAACTTATATAAAAAAATATTATATTTTAAAAAAATTACTAAAAATTTTCAATGTATAAAAAAAAACGATGTAAAAAATCAGGGTTGTTACAACTATACACATGCCTTGATTTATCGTGGATTGTAAGAGTGAATCAACGATTTTGCCCTTAATAAAAATCATATAATACTATCTTCTAGGGGTAAAATGGTCCTTATGATTGGTCCATTTGTGATTCTAAAATTGTTTAGGGGCATTTCGATCTTTTTGCTATTTTTAACAGTGAAACTATTTTATTTCCCTTATAAAAAAAACATTTAGCTATGTTGTAGGGGAATTTTTAGTATTTTATATTTTTTTGCTAGAGTATAATGACTCTCTCTCCCTTTAAATTAATTTCTCAATTGCTTTGTTACAACGACTTATTTGTCATTTCGTGGAGGTTTTTTCATGATTACTATTTGGTTATAGGGGCAAAGTGGTATTTTAATAAATAAATAAAAAAGAAATTGCTGACAAGTGCACATGTAACATCTCATAATTTAATACATTCATAAAAGAACTTTGAGCCTTAACTTAAAAAAAATAAAATTGGAGACCTACTGTTTGGGAAGTACAATTTCTAGTAGGAGTGTTTGTTTCCGATCTTAACCGTTCAAAATTTATATAACATCTAGATGAACAACATATCCGAAATCCAGACCAATCCAACGGTGAAGAGATGATATAACGGCCGACGAACGAGGCTGTCTTGAAGGGTGATTTTCCTGAAATGTTCCTCCGGCGACAGCCCTCCAACGAAGTCTGCTATTGACAATCCCTCCAATCAGAATGTAGGTGACATCAAGCATAATAACATATCCAAAAAGCAACATAATCCAACGGTAGAAAGCCAAGAAATGGCTGCCGAAGTTTATGCCTTGTTGCCATCCTAAAACTCATGGTTTATTCTTTTATCTAATGAAACTACTCACTGATTTCGCCAACATTACGAGTTTTAAATTAAAAATCATGGCTCTCATTTCAACTTCAATGATATCTTTAAATTTGTGATGCGAACCTCGTGATCACGCAACCCACACACAAAGACACCAATTCTCGGAAAGCCAAGTAAATCAGGTTTGATAGGAGTGTGACACAAAGATAACCTGTGCCTAGGCACCCGCACTATTGGAAACGGAGACCCCCACCCAACGAATATTGATTCGCGAACGAGAAGTATAAGGATGACGCCACGAAAACAGTTGTTCTTCGATAAGTCGTTTTCAGTTCTTTAGAGAACCAAGGAAGGGAGATTATCCCACCAACACACAATAAGTGCAGCAAGAAGTTTATTGATCTGAAAATTGTGTAACCTTACATGTTTGGTTATGCTTTTATTTATACTGACTCTAGACTTAAGAAAACCCTAATGGACCCCCCTTAGGTGGACTTATGTGAAGCCCACTTACAATTGACCCAAATAAGTAATAATAACCCAAAAACTAAGAAGAAAATAATAAAAATAATAAAATTCTGAAAATTATCATGCTAAATATACTAGAATCAGATTTGTCACCCTTAACAAGTCCCAAATAAACTAGGAGAAATCTGATTTGGAAAATTTGTGTTGCTGCCCCCCTTGATGTCCTTGATTAGCTTGGATTTCCTTGTTTAACTTGGACAAATAAGAAAACAAATTTCCTCATTTGTTGCTGATTTAATTACTTTCCTTCCTAAGTTAGGAAAAGCATTAAATAGTCCTCCTCTCTTTAGGAATAGGATATGGCCAACTTCCTTACTTAATTAGGAGAATAAATTGCTGACTTTTTATCCTTGTAGCATTAGGAAAACAAGCCTAACAAGGCTGGTATTGGGCCGGACACATCAACCCCTTGTTCCATACGAATTGGGCTTTTCTTGGACCTGAACTAGATGAATTAAAGGCTGCCCTTCATGCTCCTTAAATGTCCTAAGCCCCTCTAGGTCCATTTTGCTCCATATGTTCTGAACAAGCCCATTCAATGCTTCTTTAAGCTTCTTTGCCCTAGCTCTTGTGATTGACCTAATTGGCACCTCCAATTGGTCGTTGGCATGATTACGCTTGGTGTTGGGCTGATCCGCATCAATTTATTTATGGAGATAATTCTCTCTCTCAGATGAGACATTTATTACCATTCATACTATTTATTTATTTATTTCATACCGAATCTCCATTCATCAAGACCTTATTAATTCGATCCTATGTTTTTTTATTTATTTACGGGGGTTTACAGTGCACGTCAATTGGTCTACCACCTTCATCATTTGATTTATCTCAACTTATTCTTTCTCCCTATTAGTTGCATGTGGTGGTGACCTTTTCTTTTTCTTTCTTTCCTTCTTTTCTCTTCCACCAAGAAATCCACGCGTGACCCTCCAAATTTGCATATCAACCCTTCAAGTTTGTTTTCTTTTGATTTTGTCCCTCCCTTTTTAATTTGTATTTGTTTTATTTTAATTAATTTCTAAAATTGGATTTGTTTTCAATTTTATTTTCCTTTAAATTTTTACTCTTTTAAATTTGGTCTCTGTTCTTTTGATTTCTATTTTTTTTCTAAGATAGTTTTTGAATTTTTTTTTCTTTCAATTTTACCCTCCTTCATTATTTTTTCTTCTTTCATATTTGATGCTATTTCTTTTCATTGCTATTTAAAAATGATAAATTTTTTTATATGAGAGATTTTTTTTCCAATCTCATCTTTTAATATTAAATTAGTTGAAAATTTAACATCTTAATTGAATCCGAGTTCATGGTTTCACGGGTTGAGAATTAAAAAAATTAACCTAGGTTTAATTTTGTTGCATTTAAAAAAACTTCTCTTAAAAGCAAAAGAACACTTAGCTTGGGTCTTTTTTCTTTTTTTTTTAATTTCACTCTTCAAAGTACATTATTATTGTTATACTGCACTTAAAATCACAAATTGTAAACTTTGGCTTTAAGGGATTATTTGTGATCTCATATTCTTTTTTTTTTTCATTTCAATCATTTGGTATTTGATATTTTAATTGATATTAATAATAGTAAAAAATAAAATTATTTTTTTTTTCGATTTCATCTTTCACTATTGGATTAATTGAGAAATAGACATCATAAGTAGTTTTTATCACGGTCTCAAGCAAAGTAAATTATCAACTATAAATCCCAATGAACTTGTCAAATTACAAATATAAAAAATTCAAATGTGATCCATAGTGTTTTGTAAAATATCCTACTATCATATTGGTATCAGAAAAATATCATGGCATCTCGGTATTGTTTATTTTTTTAACATTTAGTTAAATAAAAATTATTTTTAAAAAACAAGTTATTAAACCTTGTGGAATCAATGACCAGGTTTGCGTGTTTGTGCGATAACTGTGGTTGTCTCAGTTCACAGGTTTTACATTGTTTTTTTTAATTGAACTCGATTTTGATCATTTTTTTATCACATGGTTAAAAAAATCATGTTATTGAACTTTAGAAAATCCATGCACCTACTCGCGGGTATGACAAGTTGACTTGATTTGCTGGTTTGACATGTTTAACTTTTCTTTTCTCCTTTTTTTTTAGTTGATTGGAATTTGTGTTTCATAATTTCTTTCATTTTGGTTTCTACTAAGTTATCATGGTTTCAAAAGAAATATAGATATAGGATTGGTGCCTTTGGATGATGTGTCATGAATGATTCAAAAATCGATAACAATGAATTCTGATGAAAATTGATGAAGGATGTGTCTGGTTGTGTTGTCTTTTTTTTTTTTTTTGTATAGGATGAATTATAGTGAATTTAAGGTAAAAGGATAGAGGGATAGACTTGAATGATACTTTGATACGTTGATCTGGACACCACAAAAACTAATCTAGGATAAAGACGCCACACTTTTTGTGATTAAGAGTGATAAGTCTGGTTCGTTCTTTAACCAATTTTGAAAATAGAAGAACAAGAAAGAAAACTCTCTGAATGAGAAGTTGAAAAGTTTAATATTATTGTCGAAAAGTCCCAATACCTAGTCTGAAACATCATTATATACTTGGAACAACCCTTCAAGTCTAGGAAATAACAAAATAACATAATAGAGACCCAAATAAATGACTTTGTTCAAAAAACTAGACAAATAATAAATAGCATACTTTTTTAACTTATAGAAGACAAACACACACACACACTCAAAACTAAAATAACCATAACTTTTTATACAAAACTCCAATGCATGCATGGTTGGACAATCTAAAAAGATGACATTTTGAACTTGAAAATCATGTAGAATAGGCTTTATTTTCCCATGCATTATATAGGAGCAAATTAAGGTCAAAATTGGTTCATGGGCTGACACAAAACTCTCAAATCATGACCCAAGCCTTATTTGTAGACGAACAGACATATTTGAGCAATTTCCATTCAATTGCAAGCCCTCAAACTCATCGAAGTTTCAGTCGCACTAATCTGTTTTATTAAGGCACTTTGTAGTTATTTTGTATGAGCTCTTATCATTGGACTATTTGAATGTCCAAACACATTAGAATTAACCCCTTCCATGTTAGAATCATGATGCATATCATTGGACCTGTGAAATAAATCGATTTGTGTCGAGATAGCTTTCACTTGGTTTAATTTAAAACTAGAGTTAAGAAATGAGTCGGATTATGAGGTTTCAAAATTAATTTATCTAGTCAGGTTTAATAATACTATCAAAGTAGTATTTCTTGCACTCTTGATAATTTTTTTAATTAAAATTTTATTTTTGGTGTAATTCACAGCGAAGCGTGAGTCAATAAAATAGTATATATAAAACAATGTTGATGCAGTAAATTAGAAATTATTCACTATAGGTTTGAGAAACGAATTGATTACCTTCCTTGTTTCAAAAACTAATTATTTAGTCCTTTAATCAATGTTGATCACACTTAATTAAACATTATTATATTTAAAAAATGTTTTATTTTCTTTTCATAATAAATTTTTAGTTTTTAAAATAACAAAATAAATTAAATTAAAAAAACAACTAAATAATAAGCTTTTGAAACAACAGAGGCTAATCAACTTGTTTCTCAAAACACTAATAGAACAGAGAAAGGGGTCGTCAAAGATAAAATAGAAATTCCACGCTCCACAGTAAGTGGAGGATCGGAAAATCCTATGAAGTTTAGAAATTAACCAATATCATATTAATTATTTTAAAATATATATTAAAAAAATAACTACTTATAAAAATGATAAAAATATTTTTTTAATGTAATTAATAGGATATACTAACTACTCCATTAGCATAAATAACTTAAAAAATAAAAAATAAAAAAAAATTCAGACACTAACATAAGGAAAAGTAAGTAAATAAATTCTCCTTAATTATAATAATAATAATAATAATAATAATAATAAATTATGCCCCCCACTCTCACTATCTCTCTCTGAATCTCCGCCCTATTAAATAATTAACAAGTAAATTACTATTACTGTTAGAATTTGAAGCGGTCAAGGTTTCATGGAGGTGTGATTTTTCACTCTCAATGAGAAAGTTTTGTTTTTTTGGGTTTTTGTTTTCTCAGCTGATCAAGTTATAATTGGCTCTAATTTTTTTTTTGGTCTTCTGATTATGCAGAAGGAATAAAATCAATAGAGTTATGATTTTTCTTTATTCTTTTTGAGTGTTGTAACGTGCTATAAAGAATGGTTTTTCTTTCGAAAGTTTGAGGAGTGAGAATTTTGGTGCAATTCTACAAACATGAACTGTTTTTGTCAATCGGGTTTTATTCTCTGCACATTTTTTTTTAAAGCCTCAGCTTCATTAGAGTTTGCAGCATTAGTTTCATTAGTTATAGATTAGTTTTGTGTGTAAATATAAGTGTGAGATTTCTTGTTTTCAAGGTATGGAAAAGGATAACAAGTCTTTCCATTTTGTTTCTCTCTTTCTTCCTTTTGCATTTCAATTGTAGGCTTTGTTTGTTTATGATGTCCTGTATGATTTCTCTCTACGCGAGTATGTCTTTTAGTGTTTATGTAAGCGCTTTGTATGGTAGCATGTGTAACTCGTTTGTTGGGCTTAAGGTTTTTATTTTTTATTTTTTATGTATATATGGTTTGGTACTATAGTATGCATCAATTTCGGATATTTGTTGGTTGTTGCGTTGTTTCCTTAATTGTTTGATTTGATAATTGATTCAATTTCTATCGTTTTTTTCCCTTTCTATACTGGCTTGAACCAAGATGATTGTTGGAGTACTGTGATCATTCAAGGTTTAATGTTCGTAACCAGTTGAATTTCCTAGATTCAAGTGAGATGGGATGTTTTTAGGATGTGGTAATTTTTTTGTTTTTGCATTTAGAATAATTATTTATGTTTCCAGGGAATGGAAGAGACCAAGAAGGCTGAGACACATTTGACATCTGCTGCTGCTTTCGTGGAAGGGGGAGTCCAGAAGCTTGTGATGATGCTTGCAGCATATGCCTTGAAAACTTCCGTGAGAGTGATCCTTCAACTGCATGTATAGTTGATATTAATGATTTATTCATTTGATTGTTTATTTGGGCCCTTTGTTTATCTTTCTCTGTCAATTTGAACTTTGTTTTAATATTGGCCAATTTGAATCCTATCTTAATAAACATTTGAAAGCTTTGCTAAGAGGTTGATGTGGATTTTTTTTAATTATTTGAAATCTAGCTAGGTAAATAATTAACACAAAAATGCTGACAAGGGTCTACAAAAATGTTCAAACAAATGAGAGAAAACAATATCTAAAGAAATCACATGGCATATATGATGTACATAACCGGAGAATCTTATCTCACTTTGTCCCACAAAGTCCACACAATGTTGTCAAGCTTTTCTTAAAGCAGTTCTACCTTTTCTTTCACAGGTGACCAATTGCAAGCATGAGTTCCATCTCCAGTGCATTCTCGACTGGTATTTTCATTTATCTCCAAACTTTGACAGTTTCAGTTATTTACTTAAATTGTTGCTTTAGTAGTTGTTAGTGTTGTAGATTGGATGGTCTTGTGCTGACAGCGAACTTACCTAGTTATTGGCCAAGTAGCCTAACTTTGATTGGGAGCCTAACAATGAACATGGCTGTGAGAGACAATCTTGGATACCTCTTATCTACATGTGTATATAAGTAAATCTATATCCAAATCTTACACATAACACATGAAACTTGCCAGAAAAAAGAAAATATAAAGCTTAGGTAGAAAACCTATTCTTATTCTAAATAGATTCTGCTTTAGGTAAAATATAATTGTTCCTTTTTCTTTCTCCTCCCCCCACCTCAAAACCAGGAGAACTTCATTAGAATTACTGTTTGCAAGAGCTCTTCAATGCTCGAAGCTTGTTATAATTTCTTTCATCTGCTTTGATCTAGATGCTTCTTGGATGCCTTTTGGAATAAAATAGAGAATTGATTTTGTTTTCTATGGATAAATGATTATATTTGTCTTGAGTGCTAGTTTGACTTTAATCTTCCAGGTGTCAAAGGAGTTCCCAGTGCCTTATGTGTTGGCAACCCATCAGTTTGAAGGATCCCACAAGGTTCATGTAGGGTTTTATGAAAAGATACATTACTTGTATTGCAGTGTGCTTTATATAGAGATTACAATGAGAATTACAATCAGAATAGGAAAGTAGAATTACACACAAAGAAGGAAACCGAATGTCCTGAGAATAAGGAAACAAATATCCTAACTATACGTGGAGTCATAGCTGATGGAGATTTGCAGCTGGTGTGGATGTATTTGATACATACGGGGAACTTATTCCTTTACTCTTATATGCCCCCGCAAGATGGTGCTTCCATCAGAGACACCAATCTTGGATCGAAGAAGAGTAAACCGTTGGCGAGAAAGAGGCTTGGTGAGAGCATCGGCTAGCTGGTCTGTAGTAGAAACATAAGAGACACGAAGCAAACCCTTACTGATATGATCACGTATAAAATGGAAGTCAATGGCTATATGTTTCATGCGAGAGTGGAAGACAGGATTGGCACAGAGGTAAGTTGCACCCACATTGTCACAGAAAACAGTCGGTGGAGCAGGAGGAGATGCATGCAACTCATGTAAGAGCTGCTGAACCCAAGATAACTCAGCGGCAGTGGCAGCAACAGCCCGATATTCAGCTTCTATAGAAGAGTGTGCAACCAAAAATAAAATGTATGCAGTAGTGGATGTGCGGTCATCAGGATTACCTGCCCAATTAAAATCAGAGAAAGCAGATAATGTAGTGGAAGTATTTGATTAATACGGGGAACTTATTCCCTTACTCTTATTGTTCAATTGTTTTTGCTGCCCTTGTATTTTTCTGTTTTTATTTTTTTTCCCTTGCCAATAGTTTGAAAATAATTACTTATTTTTCTGACTGTGGCAGTCAAGAATTACTTGAGGCTGTAGAACGGGAGAGGAGTTTTAGGTTTAAACTGTCAAGAAATGCCACCATATTTCATCATCCAAACCTTGGAGACTTCGAATTGTAGCATGTCTGCAACTTA
>Ga0325403_1005215_pt1 | contig 12233 bp, 7 predicted proteins | sample PopdelMetagenome_19_FD_205665 | JGI IMG/M metagenome (GOLD analysis project Ga0325403, IMG submission 205665) | Populus deltoides microbial communities from Bellville, Georgia, United States - Xylem-PdKOR-R4 | ecosystem: Host-associated > Plants > Phyllosphere > Stem > Wood/Secondary xylem...
TTTTTTTATAAAACAATATGTTGGACAAGCGACTCGATTGGAAAGAACAAGATAAAGAGGGATCCAAATGCATAAACAATAAATGCAAGGACCAAGCTAGATCTTTGACAATATTAGAAACTCAATGGCACCCTTGAAGCATCTAAATGTGAAAAACAATACAAATTCAAGGTTAACTTAAGTGAATATTAGAAAATTTTGCATAAACTTTAAGTTTGAGAACTTAATTAGATTTTAATAGGTTGATTTGATTTATTCATGATCCTAATTAAAGATTTAATTAGGTTTAAAAATAAGTTTTGGCCAAAATTAAAAGAAAATTTAAGTGCAAGGACTTAATTAAATTTTTAATAGGTTAAATTAATTTTATTAAGAATTTAATTGGTGAAACATTAAGTTTGGAAGCCTAATTTGGGTTTAATTAAGAAGATTGGAATTTTGAAAGACCGAATTTAATTTTTATAAGCTTAATTGGATGAAATCAAGGGTTTGATTGAAAAAAAGTTACAGATTGAAGGCTGATTAAGGGTTAAATTGAAGAATCTCAAAACCAAGGATCAAAGTGCAAAAGACGTTTGAGTTCAATGACTGATATTGATGAAATCATTGGTCAATTTAAAAGAAATTGAAAGTTTGATGATTGATAGGGGTTGAAATTGGATACTTTGAAAACCAAGGACTGAAGTGAAAAGATGATCAAATTAAAAGATTTAAACTAAGGATTTAGGGGTGCAATTGTAAAATTTGAGAAGTTTCTAGGTCAATTGAGGTTGCATATGCTTAATTTGGAAAAACAAGGACTAATTTGAGATTTACCTAAAATCCTTTTTAAAAATTTTAATTTTTAAGATTTAAACAAACGACATGTCACTCAGATTTTAATGAAGGAATAAGTGACACGTCGTCCAACTTTGTTCACTATCTTTTGTAATAGATGAAGACTGATCAACATGCCACATTTAGGCTAATGAATATGACATCTCTGACGACCTCAGAGGTGTCACCCGCCACTATTCAATTGAGAAATATCTCATCTACAAGTATCAATTATCATCATCACATGTTTGTGCCTTGTTTGACTCAATAAACTCGACAACATCTTATCCCTGATTGGCATATTTAGGCTGATCGAGAGTTTATTTTCTAATCAATAAATGTAGAGTTATATACCTCCAAATCAAGCGTGGTTTGATCCCTATTGTGGACCTACATCCCCTCTATAAGATTTAGATCCTTAAATGAATCTTTTGTGTCCCAATCTTCGCAATGACCTTGACAAAGTACCCAATTTAATCATCCATAATTGAAGACAATTTCACCATTACAAAAAGACTTTAAAGTTATTTTCTCATGTGTGATTTCTTTATATAAGAGGACAAAAGGGAGCTAAACACCTTTTATTTCCAAAGAGAATAGGAATATTCTTTAATAAACTATTGGTAAAGACCATCATGGTTTTGCCATTTTTGGTTTTAGTTTGTTTGTAAAAAGCTGTTTGCTCTTGAGCATAAGAGAATAAGGGAAATTTGAAGAAGAAAACACAAAGAGAAAATAAAAAAGGAAAACAAAGAGAAAAGAAAAGAGTCTTTGAATTTTATTTAGAAAAGATATAAAGAAATAATATCCAAAGGGTGGAAAAAGAAATGTATAAATCATGAGTTGGACAGAGAGGTAGAAGAAGCAAGAAAATACAAAAAAATAGGACAAGAGGGATGAAAATAACATTGCGTGCCCTTGAATGTTTTTTAAACTCTTGTAGAATTGTTTATTGTTCATACATTATATTTTAGTTGCTAGTACATGTGTTTAAATGCATTTATTCATGTTTCAACTAGTATACATATGTGTGTTTAAGATAATGTTTGATTCATAGTTTGTTGTTTTAAAGTTGAGATTTGATATTATTAACGTTGTTCAAAAGGAAGTCCAACATAATTTAATGCATCTATAGTAAATAAATCTATTTGGACTCCTTTTATTGTTTCAACAAAGGTACAATTACATGTTGTTCTTGGTGGAATGATAACTTACTAGAGTGGCGACAATTAGAAATGTATCTTATAATCAATGTAACAGTGTTTTGGTTAAGGAATTGCATTGTTTAGATTTTGAGGTTTGATTTGGCTAAGCTACTTTTTTTTATCATTTTTTCTGGTTTCTTTAAGTTTTTTTTATGGTTTTAGCAGGTTAGGAGATGCATGCCCAAGCTAGCCTTGATATGTTTACGCTTTGCTTCTAAAGTTTAGGCCAATTCTAGGTATAAACATTTTTTTAGGTATGGTTTAAATGTTCTCAAGCTAAATTCTTAATTTTCTACAAATAGATGTTTTAGCTTGACTTTTATACTTCGATAAAAGGTGATACTTATACATGTTTATTCTTTGTTATTTATTTATCTACTAATTGCCTATTTTGGATCAATTGATCTTTAAATGTTAAAATTTGTGTTTTTGGCTGTTGGGCTCGATTTCAAGCTATTCTTGGTTTCTTGTTCTTATCCAATGCATCATTCCGTTTCAATCTTCCATTCTCTATCTATCTAAGTTGTTCAATGATTGTGTATTTAAGTTCATCAGCATGTTCTTCATGTTCTTAGTAAAATTCAAGCAAAAAAAAAAAAGAACCTTTTGATCTTTTTTCTTGCAAAACCAAGAATGGATCTTACTTTTAGGCTTTTATGTTTTGGCCTAGGAAGCCTAATCTATATGACTGAGTTGAGTCCATTCAGATAGGAGCGTTTTTGGCATGCCAAAAATGTTCAAAAGATTTTTTTTTCTATCCTTACGACGTGTTTGCCTAACAAGACCTTAATATAATTTTTAAGCTTTTAATTTTTAGCCAAAGACATATTTAGCAAACATGCCATACTGATTTTCCCGACATTGTTTTTTTTAGTGTTTGCCAAAAAACCCCAAATAATTTCTAGAAATTCTAAAGAAAATTCAAAGACCATTTTTAAATTATTTATGGGTCTTTTGTATGTTTTTTGAACTATTTTGTTTAATATTTAGGTTCTGAAATTATATTGTAAGATACTGACTCAATATTAAATATACTTGCTTTTCTTTAAAATTTCAGAAAAATAAAAAATTTTCTTATTTTAAAATATAAATAAATATGTTTTTATTTATGTGCAGGTCAAATTCTAAGAGTTTTCATGCATTTGTTGTTTTTAAATAAAATAAATTGCATTTTTATCATACTTTAAAAAAAATACAAAAATCAATTAATAGATATCATAACAAGTTTGTGATTATCCATTAGAATTTGACAAAGATTTCAAAAAACACCATAAGAATTAATTTGTTTTATTAATATTTGGTGTATAAATTTTAAAATGTAATGTATATTTCTATATTAAATTAAATGAATTGAGAAAAATGAAATGTTAGGCATTAAGTGTAAAATTAAATTGTAAAATATATCTCTATATATTAAAGAAAAAAATAAAAAAAATACACCATTAAAATTTAGGCTTTAAAATAATTTATGTTATAGTTTGATAGGGTAAATGACTTTCTTACCAAGAAAGATTTTTTTTAAAATATTTTTTTAAAAAAACACATTAAAAAAAAAAACTGCATTCCCAGCATTTGTGCCCTTTTCTAAAGTAAAATGAACAACTAATGATGATTTTCTTTAGTTTATTTTATAATAATTATAATTATAATTAAAATTGTAATTGTAAATAAATGTAATTGTAATGTTTGATAAAAGTTTACTCTGTGTTTATAACAAAAAAAAACATCAGCATCGCCCCCAGCACAGCATACCCATCGTAAGCATATGACAAAAAAACTCCCAATAATCTATCCGTGGATATGGATAGATTGCCTAAACACCCAACCCCCATTAAAACTGTGGCTTATCTTCTCTTTCTCCCATTGATAATTTGATCTGATCTGATATCCATCCACTGCAGAACCTATAATCCTGCCCTGCTTTTTAATATTCCAAAACAATTTCTTTTCGATTCCCGCCAAAATCAAATGCTTTCTTTTTCTCTGCTGCAAATCCCACACCATCTACCTCTACCTCCCTTGACCGAACTCCCACACCATACTTATCCACTCTCCAAAACCCTTCATTTCTCGCCAAAACAACGACTTCCTGGACAATTTCTCTCCAAAAAACTTTGTGGGTTTCTTTCGATTTCGAATTCTTCAGTTTCTCCTTCGCCAGAAGATGGTTTTGAGGTGGAGTTGGGTCGCCTTTTGGACTTACTACCCCAAGAAATGAGAAGAAGAGTTAGTGAACACCCGGAGCTTCTTGACTTGGTTGAGGTGGTTATGGATTTGGGTAGGAAGCCACTAGCGAGATTTCCATCTGGGGACTTTGTTCTATCTGATTGCCCCATCACTCTTCAGGATCTCCAACATGCTACTTCACAGGTTTTGAATTGTTTTGTTATTCTTGCCTTCTAAGTTCTTGATAAAATGCGCTTATAATTTATGTTAGTTTAGGATGACGTTGTGTTTTTCTAATTCAATGTTGGGTAGAGGATATTATTTAGTTGAATGATAAATGTTTCGTGCTTGTAAATTGTAATCACAATTTTGTAAACTTATGACATCTCAAAATTTTCCAGTGTTATGTCTGTTGAGATAGCATCAATCAAGTCAGCTTTTTGAGTGCAAGGAAAGTCATTTAAATTTTTAGGGCTTTCAGTGATATTGCAATGCTGAAGCCTAGTAGATTGTCGTGGTCGTTACTTATTAAATTGTTGACATTGTATTCATTGACAAGTTGCTCTTGAACCTTAAACTACCAGATGATAGCGACCGAGGTACTAATCACACATTTGAATTATTGACTCCCCATTTTGTGGTGAGTTACTTGTTTGGCGATGTTGTTGGGTTTGATTCTAAGATTGTTTTGCTGAGACATGCTTTCCAGTTCCCACTATTTGATCATAATAACTGAGATAGCTAAGAACACAACAATATACATAAATAATAGGCTCTTGTTGAGAGGAAAAGAGATGTAAGGATCAAAAGACTAGTTGTTTATTTTTTCTAGTAGTTTTCAAGGATGAATTAGTGGAAATACCTTATTTTCTGTCAAGGTTTGAACCATATAAGTCATTTTATTTTCTTTGGAGAGCATCATTAATCTCAACTTGATGGCAAGATCACATCTCTACAATATTCTTAACTCTCAAAATTTTGAAAACTTTTCTGCTACCACGCTTTATCCTTGACAAATCTTAGGTTCGTATATATTTCACATAACTAGAGATAAAAAAAGATACAAGGGTAATATTGCAATGCCCAAGTAACTCATTGGCCTAACAATGCCGTGCAACATAGTCCTTTCCATGTGGCGAAAGAACTTAAAAATCAAGTTATCGATAGTGGATTAAGTAGGTAGTTACGTACATGCTCACTTTTCCTTCTTTTTCTGATGACCTGTTCTTCAGCTGTTGACCTAGCAGGATTCTACTGGTGGTTTCCACCTGCTAACTAACTTGTAATTTTTCTCTTGAAATAGACAAAAGTCCAGTGTATAAAGCTGAGCTCTAAGCTGTTAATAATAGGTTTCTAAGGTGTGTACAACATTACTTTTCCTTCTGTTTCTGATGTGGGGCTGTAATATTTCAAATGTTGCACCCCTCGTGACATGAGCTAGATACAACAGCTCCACTCTGTGTTTCTTTCACAACAACATTATTGGTAGCTCGTTTTGTCGTCATGGAATGCATATTCTTTGTATACTCTAAATTCTTTTCGTGTTTTTACTCAACACTCGAATACATTGTGTTGAGGATTCAACGAGATCTATTTTATAATGTTTGTGATTCAATTTTGATAATATATTGTGATTGATTTAGTGTTTTTGTTATTTCATTAGTAGTTTCTTTATCATCATTGTCTTTGTTGTCACTACTTTAAAGGATTTGAATAATAGTATACCATTCTTCATAATTCTTAAATTATCAATATTGGCAACATTTGTTTTTGAGAAAGTAAACAAAAAATAAAGGATGCTTTGACTGTATTTCCAACATTTACTAACTGAAAAGAAAAGAAAAAAGTTCTAAGTTCTACATATTAAGTGTGACAAATTTAATTTTCAGATTTAGGAGAAGAGAAATGAGTTGATGAAATTTGAAGTCTTGAACCATTTATCAAAAGTTCAAGGAGCATAATTTCGAGTTTAGTTCCCAAAGGAGAACGACCTCGAATCTTCACAAAATTTTTATGATCCATTTTTCAAGCATTTCCCTCTCTGCTTTTTTATTTTGCTTAAATTCCTGGTTTGAATTTTTTTTATCTTCAATAGCAATATTTTAGTTAAGCTATCACTACCTCATTCTTCCATAATATATAATTGGTTTTTTTTTTCTCTTGATTAATCATTAATGGTAAATAGAGGCTTTTGGCTTACTAGAATGGCGTAGTGTAGGTTGGTGACTTTGCTATTGATAATCGAGCAGGCATCAGCCAAACATTGCATCGCATTAGTGCCATAAGAAATCGAGAGGGCCAAATCATTGGTCTTACTTGTCGTGTTGGTCGGGCAATACCAGGCAGTGCTAGTTTGCTGAGAGATTTAGTTCATGATGGTGCTTCTCTTTTGTTCATTGGTCCTCCAGGGGTGGGAAAGACTACAATTATCAGGTTAGCTGTTCTTGTCTTTTATGGAAATGATATGATTCCACACAAAAGCTTCTATTTTGTTCTAAATTGTTTTCTGCATTGAGTTGTTATGCATTAAAAGAAATGAGCAATTGCCTACGTTGTAATTAGGTTGAGGAGTGTTTTGAGCACTGTAGTGAACTACTGACTCTTGATTATTGAAGGTTTTATTTAGAAGAAGATAATGATTCTTATTTTATTTCACCTGAATCTACTTGCCTGCCTAATTAAAGTGGGCATGCTACTTTTAGATGTGAGACTTCGTTAGTGAATTGTGTCCTAAAAGAAAAGGCGTCTCATGTTAGTTTGGCTTTAAACTATGTCACAGTCCCATGTTATAAAGAACCATGGTCCTCTACTTTTAGAGCAATGTATAGTAGTTTTTGTTTTGGAAAATTCAGTATTCTTCTATAGGTTTTTGCTTTCTTAAAATCCCCCCAGCTAACTTGTTCATGTTTCTTATGCTTTTCAATTTCTCAATGCCCCTTATTTCACCACTACTGTTGACTCAGACCATCTTTGCATATGTTATTCATCCTTAAATATTTCTATGCAAATGTTTTGTTCCATTTCTGAAGACATCTATTATCTTGGGTGTGGGAAAATAGATGAAGTTGAGATATGCTATCTTTTGCTTATATTTTGTAGCAGGAGAGAATTTTTGTTGCTGAATTTAATATATGCTTAACAATGGTGTAAACCAGTCTTACTCAGGGATTTGAGTACCGAGTTTGCATCTGGGCTGTTCTAATAGTGGATTTTTGCTACTCTTGGTGCATCCATCATTCTCTAGGGTGACCTAAAATCCTAAGTTTTGCAGGGAAATTGCTCGAATGCTTGCAAATGATTACAAGAAACGAGTGATGATTGTTGATACATCCAATGAGATAGGAGGCGATGGTGATATACCTCATGCTGGAATAGGCAATGCTCGACGGATGCAAGTTCCTGATTTAGATATGCAACATAAGGTATAGGCTGGAAATGTGTGATCTCCTTTATGGGCCTGTCTACAGTGCATATGTTTTCATGAAACAAAGTTGACTAGCTGAAGTTTGATAAGAAATGTTGTTAATGACATTAATAGATATTTCAATTATAAAGTGACATGACTAGCATTAATTAAGCATATACGCATGTTATGCCCTTGGGAAATGAAATCTCTGAAGCATATAACACTATTGTTTAGTAATTGGCATATGATCATTGTACCACTACAATGAGCAATGCATGTCATTTTTTGTTCACAACATGATTTTATTGTTTTTACTTCCTGATCCGGAGACCTAGATGTGTTATTTTGTCATTTTATTGTCAGCGGGGGAAAATGCTTACAAGTTTCTAATGTTTAGGTATTAATAGAGGCAGTTGAAAATCATATGCCTCAAGTGATTGTGATAGATGAAATTGGGACAAAACTTGAAGCAATGGCTGCAAGTACAATTGCACAGCGTGGGATTCAGCTAGTAGCCACCGCTCATGGAATCACAATAGAGAATTTGATAATGAATCCTTCTCTGGAGATGCTTGTTGGAGGAATACAGGTGACATTATTTTTTTCAATGAAGATGAGTAATTGGTTTGTGTATTTGCTATGCTATATGTCAAGGGCTCTAATTTTTATGTTGTGATACATGGAGCGTGCAAACTGTCATATGCTAATAGTCCCTAATGCTATTGGGTGTTGATTGTGAAATTTTTGAAATAAAATGAACTACAATAGTGTTACTGTGATAATGGTGTTTGGATGCATGCATTGATATGTTCAACATGAAAGTAAATTTCATCATTGCCTCGTTTTTCATAAAAATGTTATGGTATATCAAATTAACTAATCTAACCTTTGAGATAATCAATATTTTTTCGTACCTGATGAAATGATTCCTTATTGGTAGACCTGTAAAAATGACCCTATCAGCTATATCTATGGTTGAGAATGATCTCAATACTAAACTCCTCATTTGTATCAAGTTAAACTAATTAACTTATTGACCTACTGCCTAGATCAACTTATAATTTTACTCATATAATGTGAAACTACTCAAGCTCAAGTCTAGATGGGCTCAATAAAACTCAAGATGAGTAGCAATACAGATGAACCAAGTTTTGGAAGCTTAAAACTTGACTTAACTTGTTAAATCACTAGGCAATTGTCTTTCTTGGTTTTCTTAGATACTGTTGAAGTATGTGAAAGGGATTGCTGCAATATTGATCCAAGTTTCTTTCTTGGTTTCCTCTCCCACCTTTTGTCTTTCTCGTTGGTTTTCCCATTTTCTTTCCCTCCAATACACCCAACTTAACAAAATGGTCTTGTCTCTACATTAAGACACCAAAGTTTGAAAGAAATTAGTGTTTTTTCTCCTTTTCTCCTTTAGAGACCTCCATTATATAGTACTTTATAAGGCTGATTTTCAACAATTTGAGGGTTGATTTACAAGGCATTAATCTACTTAAATAAGGGTTGATTTGCATCAATTAGGAGCTTGATTCACAAGGCATTAATCTATCTACATAAGGGCTGATTTATATTAATTAGGAGGCTGATTTATAGGGATGATTATTAGGAATTAATGTCTCTAACTTTCTACCATTTACATCTCCCCTTAAATTGATGTTTGTAAGTCAACCAACAACAATTTGCCAATGAAAAATTGATGTCGTTGACAGTTTACTAGTCATAGCTTAAAGACATTAGCAACCTAATAATCAGTAGAAATACAAGGGAGATCACCTAACAGTCAAAAGCTTCTAAATTTGAGTGACAATCAACCTTGATGTGCTTGGTATGTTCATTGAAGACAAGATTGGCTAAAATATGAATAGTGCTAATGTTGTTAGCATGTAAAGTAGGATAAGACTCATAACAAGTTTCTGATATAGAGTTGGATTAGAGAGGTCCCTTTAAGCCTTTCTATACTTGACATTCACCTCCAAAGAAATATCGACTGAACTAGTCTCCTCCAAACTAGCCAAGGTGGATAAGACTTTTAACAAGTTTCTGATAAAGAGTTGGATTAGAGAGGAGGTCCCCTTTAGCCTTTCTATACTTGACATTCATCTCCAAAGGAGTATCAACTGAACTAGTCTCCTCCAAACTAGACAAGGTGATAAGATCTTGGACATACTTATGTTGGTCCAAGAAAATCCCATTGGATAGAGAATGTACCTCCAAGCTCAAAATATAGGTAAGATGACCAATATCTTTCATATGAAAAGATTCATGCAATATCTTTTGAAGCTTTGTAATTAAAGGAATGTCAGTCCCAGTCATGATAATATCAACCATATAAACTAAGAGAAGAACAATACCTGTAGCTGCTTTGTGGAAGAAGAGCAAAGCATAATATTGACTTTGTTCAAATGAGAAGTTAAGCAGTTTATAATGGAACTTCTCAAACCAGGTGCGGGATGCTTGCTTTAACCCATTTAAAAATGTTTAAGCTTACAAACATCATGTGAAGAGGAGGTAGTCATACAATAAGGAATTATCATCTAGTTCTTTTTCTTTGAGGTCCCTATGAAGAAAGGTGTTCACATCCATCTAATGCAATGACCAAGATGGAGAGGTGCTGGATCAATAGCTTGGTTTGGGGTAGGATTAGGTGCCAGAACATGATCTTGAGGAGGAGCATAGGAATTTAGAATGGAACCAGATTCACGGTGATGACCAATCAGGTGGTCTAGAAGGTCTAGTAGTATGACATAGAGGTGTAGCTAGATCAATAGCTTAGTCTGGGGCAGGGTTATGTTCCAGAACAAGATCTTGAGGAGGAGCATAAGAATTTAGAGTGGAACCAGATTCATGGTGATGATGTGTTTTGTTGTAAAATAGAAGATTTTATGAGGTTGTCTATAAATTTGGTGGTATTAGTCAACTCCTATAAATTAAAAGCCACTTCTAATTATGATATATGATTTGATTTGGTTTCTAATTTCATGTCTTGTATTCTCCTTTAAATAGAAACCTTATACAAACAATTTTGATTCAAGTCAATATACTGATTTCCAGAGAATGCTTGAGAGTTAAAAAAATCATGTAAAATAGATAAGGTAGGAGAAAAAGACTTTAACGTGATTTGAATGAAATATTGATTTTGAAAGAAAACTACATTCCTGGAGCGCAGATTCGACAAGCATAAATATCATAGCACACAACCCTTTTGATTGATAGCGTAATTCAAAAAAATACACTTGACAGACTGTGCACTAAGTTTAGTACATTTATGAGGTGGAAGATGCACGAAACATATACAACCAAATATGCCAAGATTAAAGCAGGCAAGATAATATTTAAACAAATTATAGAAAGGTAAATTATTGTTTAGATTAGGAGATGGTAGTCGATTGATCAAATGAGTAGTAGTGGAAAAAACGTCACCAAAAAACGAGAAGGAACAGAGGATTCAAGTAACAAGGTTCTTACCACATCAAGCAGTTGTCGGTTGTTTTCTCTGCAACACCATTTTGTTGAGGAGTGGAAGGATATGAACATTGTGAGAACATTCTTTTGCTTTGAAGAAATTCTTGAAACTTAGTAGATCTATATTCGCTCCTAAAATATGATTGTAAGATGTTGATACTAGCTGAGAATTGAGTCTCAATAAGACCTAAGAAAAGTTTGAAAAACATCAACGACTTCATCCTTAGATTGAAGAAAGTAAACCCAAGTGAAACAACTCTAATCATATGTGAATGTTACAAAGTATTTGAAATGAGCATGTGAGACAACATGTGACATTCCCTAAATCACTATGAACAAGATCAAAACAACATGATGCCCAAGATGTATGAGTTAGAAATGCCAAAACTTTACTTTTACCAAGCTTGCAACTGGCATAGTTAAACTGATATCATTAATAAAATAGGACTCGATATTACCTATCAAATCAGAATTGAATAAAGTACGGAGTACATGAGAATTAGAATTAGGGTGGCGCCTGTGCCATCCTTGATTATCAATTCTAACAGCATCACAAGCGAAAAATGAAGATGGAAATTCTTCTCAGTAACCCTCAAGCAGAGTAATTCTTCTAAGTAAAACAAACACAAACAAAATATGACTTTTTAAAAGACATGATGTACCTAGCAAGAATAAGTCACAAAGTAACCAGTAAACCCGAGAGGGGCACAAAGACGAAAAGAATATATCTAAGAACACCAGGTCTGAAACGAAAGCAATATGACCGAAAGAAAAATAGAAGAAAATCCCAAGACAAGAATAAAACTTCAAGACAAAGTGAAGAACTAGTGTTGCTCAAGACAAGAAGAAAATCCCAAGATCCTAGAAAGCAAATTTGCTAGAATGAACCATAGTTTGGAGTTGTGGCTCTAATACCATGTCAATAAGACTCAAAAGTTTGAAAGAAATCTATGTCCTTTCTCTTTTAAAGATCTCCATTATATATTTTCAGCAATTAGAGGGCTGATTTATAGGGCATTACTGTACCTACATAAGGGCTGATTTACATAGATGATTATTAGGAATTAATGTCCCTAACTTTCTACCATAACATCTATAATTTGAATTAAGGAGAAAATATTGTCCAACTAGTAAAAAAATAAAATGAATGATATGTGTTGACTAACACACACACA
>Ga0325403_1005216_pt1 | contig 12232 bp, 10 predicted proteins | sample PopdelMetagenome_19_FD_205665 | JGI IMG/M metagenome (GOLD analysis project Ga0325403, IMG submission 205665) | Populus deltoides microbial communities from Bellville, Georgia, United States - Xylem-PdKOR-R4 | ecosystem: Host-associated > Plants > Phyllosphere > Stem > Wood/Secondary xylem...
CGGTCTCGATCCAGCGGGTGTGCACCGCGAAGCCGTCGGCGGCGGTGAAGGCCGGGTCGTCGACCACCAGGCGGTGGAAGGGCAGCACCGTCGGCATGCCCTCGACGACCATCTCGGCCAGCGCGCGGCGCGCCCGCTGCAGCGCCTGCTCGCGGGTGGCACCGGTGACGACCAGCTTGGCGAGCATCGAGTCGAAGCTCCCCGAGACCACGTCGCCGCTGCGGACGCCGGAGTCCACGCGGACGCCCGGGCCGGACGGCGCCTCGAAGCGGGTGACGGTGCCGGGGGCCGGCAGGAAGCCGCGGCCCGGGTCCTCGCCGTTGATGCGGAACTCGAGGCTGTGGCCGCGCACCGGCACCTCGTCGTAGCCGAGGGGCTCACCCGCGGCGAGGCGGAACTGCTCGCGCACCAGGTCGATGCCGGTGACCTCCTCGGTCACGGGGTGCTCGACCTGCAGGCGGGTGTTGACCTCGAGGAAGGAGACGGAGCCGTCGGCCCCGACGAGGAACTCGCAGGTGCCGGCGCCGACGTACCCGGCCTCGCGCAGGATCGCCTTCGACGCCTCGCGCATGGAGCGCTCCTGCTCGTCGGTGAGGAACGGCGCGGGCGCCTCCTCCACGAGCTTCTGGTGCCGGCGCTGCAGCGAGCAGTCGCGGGTGGAGACGACCACGACGCCGCCGTGCTCGTCGGCGAGGCACTGGGTCTCGACGTGGCGGGGCCTGTCGAGGTAGCGCTCCACGAAGCACTCGCCGCGCCCGAAGGCCGCGACAGCCTCGCGGACGGCCGACTCGTAGAGCTCGCCGACCTCCTCGCGCTCCCGGGCGACCTTGAGGCCGCGGCCGCCGCCGCCGTAGGCGGCCTTGATGGCCACCGGGAGGCCGTGGGCGTCGACGAAGTCGAGCACCTCCGCCACGCCGCTCACCGGGCCCGGCGTGCCGGCGACCAGCGGGGCGCCGACCCTCTCGGCGATCTCGCGGGCGGAGACCTTGTCACCCAGGGCCTCGATGGCCGCCGGGGGCGGGCCGATCCAGGTCAGGCCGGCGTCGACCACGGCGCGCGCGAAGCCCGAGTCCTCCGAGAGGAACCCGTACCCGGGGTGAACGGCGTCGGCGCCGGACCGGGCCGCGACCTCCAGCAGCAGGTCGGCGCGCAGGTACGACTCGGCGGACGTCGTGCCGCCGAGGGCGTGCGCCTCGTCGGCGAGCTCGACGTGCAGCGCGTGCCGGTCGGGCTCGGCGTACACCGCGACCGAGCCGATGCCGGCGTCCTTGCAGGCGCGGATGACGCGCACCGCGATCTCACCGCGGTTCGCCACCAGCACCTTCGTGACGGGCCTGCCGGCCCCGGTGCTCCCGGTGCCCCTGGAGCGGCTCGCGCCGCGCCTGTCGCTGCCCACGCCCGACTCGCTTCCCACTGGCTGGTCCTCCGCTCCGGACGCCCCGCAGGGCCGTCCCGGCCGAGCAGCCTATCCGCCGCGAGCCCGCCACCCCGTCGGTGCTGCTCGCCCGCCGTCCACCGGCTCTGCGCTGGCCGTTCGGGTGGCGCTCGGCTGGTGCGCTCCCCGCGCGGCGGGCACGCTGCGCGGGGGACCGTCCAGCACCGGCGGGCCCGAGAGCGGCGCAGGAGCCCTGCGCGCACCACTGCGACGGAGCAGGAGTCCGATGTCGTCACAGGCAGCCTCGAGCGGGCCGACGGGCCCGCGGCGGGGGTCCTTCCTCGACCGCGAGCGCACCGTCGCGCCCCCCGGTTACAGCCGCTGGCTCATCCCGCCGGCGGCGCTCGCCGTGCACCTGTCGATCGGGCAGGTCTACGCGTTCAGCGTCTTCAAGCTCCCGCTGCAGGAGCACTTCGGCACCGAGGGCACCCCGATCGCGGTCATCTTCTCGATCGCGATCGTCATGCTCGGGCTGGCCGCGGCCTTCGGCGGCACGTGGGTGGAGCGCAACGGTCCCCGCAAGACGATGGTGGCCTCGGCGCTGTTCTTCTGCGGCGGCCTGTTCATCGCCTCCGCCGGTGTGGCGCTCGACCAGCTGTGGCTGGTCTACCTCGGCTACGGCGTGGTCGGGGGCATCGGGCTGGGCCTGGGCTACATCTCCCCGGTCTCCACCCTGATCAAGTGGTTCCCGGACCGGCCGGGCCTGGCCACCGGCCTGGCCATCATGGGCTTCGGCGGCGGTGCGCTCATCGCGTCGCCGCTCACCAACCGGCTGCTGAACGCGTACGCCGACGCCCCCGAGAACGCCATCGCACCCACGATGATCACCCTGGCGAGCGTCTACCTGGTGCTCATGCTGCTGGGCGCCTGGGTGGTGCGCGTCCCCGCCAAGGACTGGCGCCCCGCCGGGTGGACCCCGCCGCAGCAGGCCTCCGGGATGCGCGCCGCGGCGGACACCACGGCGCGCAACGCCATCCGGACGCCGCAGTTCTGGCTGCTGTGGGTCGTGCTGTTCACCAACGTCACGGCCGGCATCGGCATCCTCGAGCAGGCCGCGCCCATGGTGCAGGCGTTCTTCTCCGAGATCGACGCCGCGGCGGCCGCGGGCTTCGTGGGCGTGCTGTCGCTGTGCAACATGGCCGGGCGCTTCGTCTGGTCGTCGACGTCCGACGTGATCGGCCGCAAGCCGATCTACATGGTCTACCTGGGCGTCGGGCTGGTCGCCTACCTGGGCGTCGTGCTGCTCGGGACGTCGTCGGTGGCGGTCTTCGTCATCCTCACCGGCATCATCCTGAGCTTCTACGGGGGCGGCTTCGCCACCATCCCGGCCTACCTCAAGGACATGTTCGGCGGGCTGCAGGTGGGAGCCATCCACGGCCGCCTGCTCACCGCGTGGTCGGCGGCCGGTGTCGCCGGGCCGCTGATCGTCAACACCCTCGTCGACGCCGGTGGCGGCGCCGAGGCCGGCGCCAGCGCCTACCGGCTGCCGCTGTCGGTGATGGTGGGCGTGCTGGCGGTCGGGTTCGTCGCCAACGCGCTGGTGAGGCCCGTCGACCCGAAGTTCCAGGAGCCGGTGGCGGGCGGGTCGTCGTCGACCCCGGCCGCGCAGGACCGTCGTGAGGGGGTGGGGAACCGATGAGCGAGTCGCAGGGGGCCGCCAAGGCGGCTGCCGTGGTGCTGTGGGTGCTCGTGGGCGGAGGGCTCGGCTACGGCGTGTGGCAGACCGTCGCCCGCGCCAGCCAGCTGTTCGGCTGACGCGCGCGCTTGGGACGACGGGGGCTGGGTAGGAGGTCGGGGTGACTGGAACCCCTGAGCTCATCGACCCGACCACCCAGTACCCCGTCCCCGAGTTCGACCAGGGCGCGCAGCCCGGCCCGGGTCAGGCCTGGGGCATGGACCCGAAGCCCGACCACGGCGAGGAGAGCTACCGCGGCAGCGGCAAGCTCACCGGCCGTCGCGCTCTGGTGACCGGGGGCGACAGCGGCATCGGCCGCGCCGCCGCCATCGCCTTCGCCCGCGAGGGCGCCGACGTGGCCATCTCCTACCTCCCGGAGGAGGAGACCGACGCCGCCGAGGTCATCGCGCTCATCGAGAAGGAGGGCGTGAAGGCGCTGGCTCTGCCCGGTGACATCAAGGACGAGGCGCTGTGCACCTCGCTGGTCGAGAAGACGGTCGAGGCGTTCGGCGGCATCGACGTGCTGGTGAACAACGCCGGCAAGCAGCAGGCCCGCGAGTCGCTGCTCGACATCACGACCCAGCAGTTCGACGACACCTTCAAGACCAACGTGTACGCGATGTTCTGGATCACCAAGGCGGCGCTGCCGCACCTGCCGGCGGGCTCGTCGATCATCAACACCACGTCGGTGCAGGCGTTCCAGCCGTCGCCGACCCTGGTCGACTACGCCAGCACCAAGGCGACCATCAACAACTTCACGAAGGGCCTGGCCGCGCAGCTGGCGCCGAAGGGCATCCGCGTCAACGCGGTGGCCCCCGGCCCGGTGTGGACGCCGCTGCAGCCCGCCGGCGGGCAGCCGGAGGAGGCCCTGCCGACGTTCGGGGAGCAGACCCCGCTGGGCCGTCCCGGGCAGCCCGCCGAGTACGGCGCCGCGTACGTGCACCTGGCGTCGAACGACTCCAGCTACACCACCGGCTCGACCCTCTCCATCACCGGCGGCATGCCCACCCCGTGACCCACCCCCTCCCCAGACCGTGATCATGGGATCTGCGCCTACCAGGCGGTCGGCGCAGATCCCACGATCACGGTGGGGAGGTCGGGTCAGGACGACGGCGACGGGGTGAGCGCCCGCCACGCAGGGATGAGCTCCGAAGAGGCGAACTCCAGGAACCCGTCGGGGTCCGGCCCGGCGTTCTGCGTGACCAGGTGGTCGTAGCCGGCGTCGACGAACTGCTGCCCGTTCGCCACGTGCCGGGCGAGGTCCGGACCGCACGCGAACTGCCCGAGCACGTCGTCACGGGTCACGAAGCCCGCCGCGGCCTCGAAGTTCACCGGGTTGGGCAGCTCGGCCATGACCTTCCAGCCGGTCAGGGCCCAGGCGCTCTTCTCGAGCACGGCGTCGACCGCTGCGTCCTCCGTGGGCGCCCACGCCAGGGGCACCTCGCCGTAGACGGGGCCGCTGCCGCCGTCGCCCTTCCACGCCGCGACGAAGCCGGCGTCCGGCTCGGTGCCGAACAGGCCGTCACCCAGGTCAGCGGCCAGCTTGGCCGAGGCCGGTCCGGAGCCGGCCACCGCGATGACCGGCAGCTGCTCGGGCAGGTCGAAGACCCGCGCGTCCTCCAGCTGCAGGTGCTTGCCGGAGTAGGAGTGGTACCCGCCGGACCACAGCAGCCGGATGATCTCCAGGGACTCCCGGAACCGCTCGTGGCGCTCGTGCACCCCGCGGAACGCCGGCTCGCCGATCACGTGCTCGTTCAGCCGCTCACCAGCGCCGACGCCGAGGGTGAAGCGCCCGTCGGACAGGATCTGCAGCGTCGCGGCGGCCTGCGCGACGACGGCGGGGTGGTACCGGTACGACGGGCAGGTCACACCGGTGACGAGCCCGATGCGCTCGGTCTTGGCCGCCGCGTTCGCGAGCATGGCGAAGGCGAAGCCGGAGTGCCCCTGGGCCTCGACCCAGGGGTGGAAGTGGTCGCTCACCTCGACGAAGTCGAAGCCCGCCCGCTCGGCGGCCACCGCCTGGCGGACGACCTCCTTCGGGTCGAACGCCTCGGCGGCGAGCTTGTAGCCGATCTTCAGCCCGGTGCTCGTGGACGAGGGGGTGCTGGCGGTTTCTGTCATGGGTGCGCCCTACCCCGCTCACCCCCTCCGCAACCGAGCGCCTGGTCGCGGTCCGTCGCTGGGCTCAGGGGCGCGGCGTCCAGAGGTCGGTCCAGGCCACGCCCACCTCCGCCAGCAGCTCGCGCAGCAGTGGCAGCCCGATGCCGACGACGGTGTGCGGGTCGCCCTCGACGCCGGAGACGAACGCCCCGCCCAGCCCGTCGAGGGTGAACGCCCCGGCCACCGCCAGCGGCTCGCCCGTGGCGACGTACGCCTCGACCTCGGCGTCGGACACCGTCGCGAAGTGCACGGTGGTCGACGCGACGGCGCCGAGGGTCGCACCGGTGACGGGGCCGTCCTCGCCCTCCCGGGCGTCGATGACCCAGTGCCCGGTGTGCAGGACGCCGGAGCGGCCCCGCATCGCCCTCCAGCGCTCGACGGCCTGCTCGGCGCTCGCGGGCTTGCCGAAGACCTCGCCGTCGAGCTCCAGCACGGAGTCGCAGCCGACCACGAGGACGCCGTCGTCGGGGGCGCCGTCGGCGTCCTCCCAGCGAGCGGCGACGTCCTCGGCCTTGGCCTTGGCGAGCACGAGGGCGACGTCCTCGGGGTCGGTCACGCCGTAGCGCTCGACGACGGCGGGCTCGTCGACCCCGGAGACCAGGACCAGGGGCTCGACGCCGGCGGCCCGCAGCGTGGCGGCGCGGGCGGGGGAGGCGGAGGCCAGCAGGAGGCGCACGGGAGCTGTCGGGACGTCGGTCACGGGCGGCGACGCTAGCCGAGGAGCTCGGAGGACCAGAGCTGGGCGTCGGCGTTCTCGTCGTAGGGCGCCACCTCGACCCAGCCCGTCCGCCGGTAGAGCCGGGTCGCCGCCTCGAGCTCACCGCGGGTCCCGAGCCCCAGGCCGCGGGCTGCAAGGGAGACCCACAGGCGCTCCACCTCGACGGCCGGGCCGTCGTACAGCGCGACGGCGCGCGCGCCGACGCAGCCGAGCACGCCGTCGTCCCCGGCGCGGCGGGCCAGCCAGAACGCGCCGTCGGGGCCCGCCAGGTCGGCGTCGGCGTCCGCGGCGAGCTGCCAGGTGAGGCCCGTCGCGGCGGAGACGTCGATGGCGGACGCGGCCCGCGCCGCCGCCGCCTCGGGGGCGGTCGGCGGCGCGGGCTCGACGACGACGTCGGTACTCACGGGGTCCCAGTGCTCCGGAAGCCCATGATCACGGTGCAAAGGTGTTCCGGACGTCCATGATCACGGGCGGGAGGGGGCTCCGGAGCCGACGAGAGCGTCGTCCTGGCCCTGCGCCGCCTGCTGCTCGGCAGCCCGCTCCTCGCCCTCGGTGAGGAACGTCGGGAGCGTCCGGCCGTCGTAGCGGTCGCGGTCGAGGATGCCCTCGCGCTTCGCCACGATCGTCGGCACGAGCGCCTGGCCCGCGACGTTCACCGCGGTGCGGCCCATGTCGAGGATCGGGTCGATGGCCAGCAGCAGGCCCACCCCCGCCAGCGGCAGGCCCAGCGTGGACAGCGTCAGCGTCAGCATCACGGTGGCGCCGGTGAGGCCCGCCGTCGCGGCGGAGCCGACCACGGAGACGAAGGCGATGAGCAGGTAGTCGGTCCAGCTCAGGTCGACGCCGAAGAAGCCCGCCACGAAGATCGCGGCGATGGCCGGGTAGATCGCGGCGCAGCCGTCCATCTTCGTCGTGGCGCCCAGCGGCACGGCGAACGACGTGTACGCGCGCGGCACCCCGAGGTTGCGCTCGGTGACGCGCTCGGTCACGGGCATGGTGCCCACCGAGGAGCGGGAGACGAACGCCAGCGAGATCGCCGGCCACGCGCCCGCGAAGAAGCGGCGCACACCCAGGCCGTGGGCCTTCAGCAGCACCGGGTAGAGCACGAAGAGCACCAGCGCCAGACCCACGTACACGTCGACGACGAAGACGCCGAGCGGCGAGAGCGCGTCCCAGCCGTAGGTGGCGACGGCGGTGCCGAGCAGGCCGACGGTGCCGAGCGGCGCGAGCCGGATGACCCACCACAGCACCGTCTGGACGACGGCGAGCGCGCTGCGGGCGAACGCCAGGAACGGCTCGGCGCGGTCGCCGGTCTTCAGGGCCGCGACCCCGACGGCGATCGCGATGACGATGAGCTGCAGCACGTTGAAGCTGAGCGACGTCGTGGCGGTGCCGCCGTCGACCGACGTGCGGGCGCCGAGGCCCAGCCAGTTGCTGGGCACGACCCCCTGGAGGAAGTCGAGCCAGGAGCCCGTGCGGCTCGGGTCCTGCGCCGCGTCGGCGGAGACCCCGGAGCGGGTTCCCGGGTCGGTCACCAGGCCGATGGTCAGGCCGATCGCCACCGAGACGGCGGCGGTGATGGCGAACCACAGCAGCGTCTGGCCGGCCAGGCGCGCCGCGCCGGCCACCTGGCGCAGGTTGGCGATCGAGGTGATCACGGCCAGCAGCACCAGCGGCGGCACGAGCGCCACCAGCAGCGTGACGAAGGTCGAACCGACGGTGTCGAGGGTGGTGATGAGCCAGTTGGCGGGGGTGCCGTCGACGACGGGCCCCATCTGGCGGGCGACCAGGCCGAGGACGACGCCGAGCACGAGGCCGGCGATCACCTGCGCGCCGAACGGCACCCGCCTCAGTCGGGCCAGCGGCCCGGGGGACTCACGGCGCGCGGGGGTGGTGGACGGCGGTGCCGTCTGGGACGAGGAGGACATGCGGGCAGCTCTCTGACGGTTCGGTGCGGGACGCGGAGCGGCTCGCGGGCCGCGGGTCACCGACAGCGGTCGCTGGAGCACCGCAGGAGGTCGACGTGCAGCCGGCGGGTGAAGGACCACCCCGGCTCGTCGACGTCCCAGACCTGGCGCACCTCCTGTCCAGCGCGCACCCAGGGAGAGGTGTTCCCGAACCGGGCCACGGTTCTGCAACGTCACTCGTGGTGACTGTCTCGGGGCGGTGCGCCACTGACTGCTCCGGACGGGGACGCGGCTGCGCTGCCGTCGGGGTGACGGCCGGTGGTCGCGGGTACCGCTCGGTCGCGCAGCGTTCCTACCGTCGTCGACGAGGGGGGCGGCCGCCCCCTGAGCCGCTGACCTGGAGGACCGCGTGGCCGACGTCGAGCAGGGGACCTCCCCGGTCTCCGTGCTGCTGGCACCCGGCCGCCCCGACGGCACCCCTGCGGGCGCCCCGCCGCAGGGGCCGGGAGAAGGGCAACCCGGTGGTGACTCTCCGCGACGGCGACGGCGGCGCGGCCGCCTCGTGCTCGGCGTGGCGGCGGCGCTCGTCGTCGCCCTGGCGGTGGCCGCCGGTGCCCTGTGGTCCGCGGCCCCCTCCGTCGGCCACCTGGGCGACCCCTTCGAGGGCATCCCCGCCGCGGCGCGCGCCACCGCCGACCCCGCCGCGGGGAAGGCGACGAACATCCTGGTCATCGGGTCGGACAGCCGCACCGGCAGCGACGCGGCCGACGACGGCGGCACCGCCTCCCTGGACTGGCGGGCCGGTGGGCAGCGCAGCGACGTGCTGGTGGTGGCCCACCTGTCGGCGGACGGGCAGACGGCGCAGGTCGTCTCCCTCCCGCGCGACGCGTGGGTGCCGGTGCCGGGCTACGGCACCACCAAGATCAACGCGGCGTTCAGCTACGGCGGCGCGGCCCTGGCGGTGCAGACGGTCGAGCAGCTCACCGGGGTGCGCATCGACCACGTCGTGGCCGTCGACTTCGACGGCTTCGCCCGGGTCACCGACGCCCTCGGCGGCGTCGACATCTGCGTGCCGCAGACCACCACCGACGGCATCGGCACCGTCGAGGCCGGGTGCCAGAGGATGGACGGAGAGCAGGCGCTGGAGTACGTGCGCCAGCGCAAGACGCTCCCCGGCGGCGACTTCGACCGCCAGCGCCGCCAGCAGAACTGGATGCGCTCGGTGATCACCGCGGTCACCCAGCAGGACGTGGCGGGTGACCCGCTGCGGACCGCCGCCGTCGTCCGCCAGCTGGCCGCCTCCGTCCAGACCGACGACGGCCTCGGTGAGGCCCAGCTGGTGCAGCTGGCGCTCACGCACCGGTCGCTGCGGGCCGACGACGTCACCTTCCTCCAGGCGCCGCTGGCCGACCCCGCCACCGGTGACGAGGGCGGGCAGTCGGTGGTCTACCTCGACGCCGCCGCCGGTGCGCAGCTGTGGGAGGCCGTGCGCACCGACGACGTCGCGAGCTGGCTCGCGGCGAACCCCGGTGCCGGCCTCGCCGAGACCGTCCGCTGACCGGCTGACCGGCTGACCGGCTGACCGGCTGACCCGCCCGCGTCAGCGGGCCAGGGCCCCGCTCAGCACGTCCAGGGGCACCGACCCGACGTCGAGGGCGCGGCGGTGCCACGCGACCAGGTCGAACGGGGTGCCGGCGGCCGCCGCGCGGGCGCGGGCGTCCTCGCGCAGGTCCAGCCACACGCGCTCGCCGAGCTTGTACGAGGGCGCCTGCCCCGGCCAGCCCAGGTAGCGCAGGTGCTCGAAGCGCAGGAACTCCTCCGCCTGGAAGGTGTGCGCGCGCAGGTAGCGCCACACGGCGTCGGCGTCCCAGCGGGCACCCGGTGACGCGGCGACCTCCGCGGGGGCCTCGAGCCCCAGGTGCAGGCCGATGTCGACGACGACGCGCGCGGCCCGGAACAGCGAACCGTCCAGCATGCCGAGGTGGTCGGCCGGGTCGTCCAGCCAGCCCAGGTCGGACATGAGGCGCTCGGCGTAGAGCGCCCAGCCCTCCGCGTGCCCGGAGGTGAAGCACAGCATCCGGCGCCACCGGTTCAGCGAGGCCGACCGGTACAGGGTCTGCCCGATCTGCAGGTGGTGGCCGGGCACGCCCTCGTGGAAGACCGTCGTGCGCTCGCGCCAGGTGCCGAAGCGCTCCACGCCCGGCGGCACCGACCACCACATGCGGCCCGGGCGGGAGAAGTCCTCGCTGGGGCCGGTGTAGTAGATGACGCCCGACGAGCTCGGGGCGATCCGGCACTCCAGGCGGCGCACCGGGTCGGGGATGTCGAAGTGGGTGCCCGCCAGCGCCTCGACGGCGCTGTCGGACAGCTCCTGCATCCACGACCGCAGCGCGTCGGTGCCCACCACCTGGCGCTCCGGGTCGGCCTCGAGCTGGGCGATGACCTCGGCGGTGCTCGCCCCGGGGGTGATCCGCTGCGCGGTGGCGGTCATCTCCGCCTCGAGCCGGCCCACCTCCTCCAGCCCCCAGGCCCAGGCCTCCTCGAGGTCGAGGGCCGCGCCCACGTGGTGGCGGCTCAGCAGGGCGTAGTCGTCGCGGCCGACGGCGTCGGTGGTGCGGGCCGCGGGGGCGAGCTCCTCGCGCAGGACGACGGCGAGGGCGTCGTACGCCTGGCGCGCGGCCGCGGCCCCGCGGGCGAGGTCCGCGGCCAGCGCGGGGGAGGGGGCCCCGCCGTCGGGACGCGCGTCGGCGACGAGGCGCGCGAACGGCCCGTCGTCGCCGGTGAACCCGGCGATCTGCTCCAGGCAGGCGTCGACCTGGCGGCGGGCGGGCGGCCGGCCCGCGGCGACCGCGGCGCGCAGCGAGGCGGTGTACCCGGCGAGGGCCTCGTCGGTGCGGGCCAGGCGCGAGGCGATGGCGGCCCAGTCGTCAGCGGTGGCGGTGTCCATGAGGTCGAAGACCTCCTGCACCGACTGGACGGGGCTGGCCAGGACGGCCAGGTCGCCGACGTCGAGCCCCGCCTCGTGCACGGCCACCTGCAGGCCGAGGCGGTCGCGCAGGGCGGCGACGGTGGTCGCGTCGGTGTCGTCGAGCGGCTCGCCCGCCTCCCCGGCGCGGGCCACCAGGGCGTCGAGCTCGGCCAGGGTGCGCCGGTCGTGCTCGGCGCGGGCGGCGGCGCCCTCGGGGGAGCGGTCGGTGGGCTCGTCGGTGCGGCCGGGCAGGCCGAGGTGCACCCGCAGGTCGGGGTCGAGGGCGGCGGCGCCCTCCAGGTGCCGGTCGGCCAGGGCGTCGACGGCGGACGGGGTGCGGGGGGTGGAGCTGCTCACCGCCCCCACGCTAGGAGCCCCGAGCGGACGGCGCGTCCGGGGGTGACGCGCGGGGGCGGCGGGGGTACGACAGAGGCGTGCTGACCTCCCCCCGGCCCTCGTCCCGGCGCCGCGCCGCCCTGCTCCCCGTCGTCCCCGCAGCTCTCGCCGCGTCGGCGCTCCTGCTCGCTGGGTGCGGCGGCGGGGGGACCGGCACCGACGCCGCCTCGACCGCGGCGGACCTGTCGACGGCGACGCCGGCGGCGCCCAGCACCTCGACGGGCAGCCCGACCGCCGCGACGGGCACGGCGTCGTCCGCCGACGGCGGGGGCGGGTGCGCACCGACGGGGCAGGAGGTGCCCGCTGCTGCCTCGACTGCGGCCACGGCCGACCTCGACCACGACGGCCGCGCCGACGAGCTGTGGCTCGCGGACTCCACGACCGGCAGCGGAGCCCTCGAGCGGCGGCTCGGGGTGCGGACGGCGTCGGGTGCGGTCTTCTCGACCACCTACACCTCGGCGTCGCCGCAGGGGACGACCGCGGTCGGGCAGGCCCTGGACGGCTCCACGAGCGTCGTGCTGCTGAGCGACGGCCGCCAGGTGCCGCTGTACGCCGTCGTCACCGGCAGCGGGCAGGGGGCGTGCCAGCTGGTGGCGTCGAGCAACGCCCAGGGCCAGCAGTACACCTTCGACCTGGGGTTCACGGGCTACGGCAGCGGCGTGACCTGCGTGCCCACCGCGCAGGGCGGCAGCGACCTCGCGCTCTACGGCCTGCTCGTGGTGGGCGGTGACGTCGAGGGTGACCTGCCCGGCATCCAGCGCACCCGCATCGACCTGTCCGACGGCGGGCGGCAGGCGCGGAACGGGCCCACGGACTCTCCGGCGGAGCTGCAGGGCATCAACCCCGAGGGCGCCCAGGTGGCCGCGGCGCGGCAGGTGTCCTGCGGCGACCAGGGCCCCGGCACCGCGGTGACCGAGCCCGCCTCCTGACCCGGGGCACCTCCCGCGAACCGCAGCCGGGCGCCCGGCTGCGG
>Ga0325403_1005221_pt1 | contig 12226 bp, 10 predicted proteins | sample PopdelMetagenome_19_FD_205665 | JGI IMG/M metagenome (GOLD analysis project Ga0325403, IMG submission 205665) | Populus deltoides microbial communities from Bellville, Georgia, United States - Xylem-PdKOR-R4 | ecosystem: Host-associated > Plants > Phyllosphere > Stem > Wood/Secondary xylem...
CATCCTTGAACCAATTTCAAATTGATTGCTGATTTTTAACTCCGATGCAGCTTCAATCATTCCAATTTGACTCGTCAAGGCCCTTTGTAGTTGTTTCGCTCTCGCTCTTGTCATTGGACCATCTGAATCCTCTTGCATATTAGTTTTAGCTTTACAAGATGGATTATAATTCCCATGATGCACATCACATTCTTTGGATTCTCGATATCACAAGCCCCATATGGATACACATGTTTCACAATGGGGAGGTTGGCCATATCTTATTCCTAAAGAGGGGAAGATTATTTAATTCTTTTCCTAACTTAGGAAGGAAAGTAATTAAATCAGCAACAAAGGAGGAAATTTATTTTCTTAGTTGTCCAAGCTAAACAAGGAAATCCAAGCTAATCAAGGACATCAAGGGGGGCAGCGAAGCAAATTTTCCAAATCATATTTTTCCTAGTTTATTTAAGACTTCTTAAGGTTGATAAATCTAATTCTAGCATATTTAGGATGGTAATTTTCAGATTTTTATTATTTTCTTCTAAGTCTTTGGGATATTATTACTTATTTGGGTCAATTGTAAGTGGGCTTAATATAAGTCCACCTAAGGGGGTCCATTAGGGTTTATTTAAGTCTAGAGTTAGTATAAATAAAGGCATAACCAGACATGTAAGTTAGACAATTCAGATTAATTAAACTTCTTGTTTGCCGCACTTTGTGTGTGTGTGTTGGTGAGATAATCTCCCTTTCATGGTTCTCTAAAGAACTGAAAAACAACTTATCGAAGAACAACTGTCTTTGTGGCATCATCCTTATACTTCTCGTTCGGGAATCAACGTTGGGTGGGGTTCTCTGTTTCCAATAGTGCTGGTGCCTAGGTACAAGTTATCTTTGTGTCACACTCCTATCAAACCTGATTTACTTGGCTTTCCGGGAATTGATGTCTTTGCGTGTGGGTTACGTGACCATGTGATTACAAGGTTCGCATCAAGATGTGACTTGCTTGCATTGGTACCATGTCTCACAAAACTTCATCAACATATTTCCCAATCGAAAATGAAACCACGACCTGTTTAGTCACTTTCATTTCACCACTATCATTCAGCCATTACAATCTATATGGTTTAGCATGCTTAACAGTACACAAATTCAATTTACTAACAAGGGTGGTACTACAAACATTAACATAGCTTCCACTATCTATAATTAAACCACACACCTTGCTTTGTACATAACAACACGTATGGAAGATGTTCTCTCTTTGGTGATTAGCTTCGTCTTCCTTGACCTGAACCTGAAGTGTTCGCCTTATAACCAAGGATTCCTCAACCGGTAATGCTAACTCATCCCCATCACTATCCTCCAATGGTAGCATGCCTTCACAGTCAGATCTGTCACTTTCAGATTCTATATCACAATTATCTCTAATAATCATGAATCTCTTATTTGGACACTCTAGAGCATAATGTCCATGTCCTTGACACGTGAAACATTTAACATCACAAGTACGTTTAGGTTGAGTTTCAAATTTACCTTTGGCACCAGTAGGGACATCAACTTTAGCCTTTGGTGTTTCGTTTCTGGAAGGAACAAAAGACCTCGGCTAGAGAATACCCTCTCTTTTTAGATTTGGCTTCCAAGATGATGAAGAACCCGAATTAAACGCAGGCCGAACATGTCCCTTCCTAAGTTGTCTCTTCATCTTCGTAGCCATATGAACCATGTCCTCTAGCTCCAATAGTGCTGGAGCTCCACCACATTGGCAATGTCCCGATTCAACCCATTAAGAAATTTAGCCATGTTGGCTTCTCTATCCTCAACAACATTGGCCCGAATCATTGCTATCTCCATCTCTTTGTGATATTTATATACTGTCTTTTTACCTTGATTCAGACCTTGGAGCTTCAGATATAAGTCTCTGGAATAGTGGTTTGGCACAAATTGTCTCCTCATTAAGACTTTCATCTCCCCCCAAGTCTGAACGAGTCACTCCCCATTCCTCCATTTGATTATAATTTGATCCCACCAAATCAATGCATACTTCGTAAACTCAATTATCACCAATTTCACCTTCTTCTGTTCAAAATAGCTATGGCAATCAAAAATCCAATCTACCTTTTTCTCCCACTCCAAATTAGCCTCGGGATCATTTTTACCTTGAAAGTTAGGAATTTTTAGTTTGATGTTGTCCAAGTCCCCATCCATATCTTCATAAGTGCCCATGCCACAAAAATTCACATTCCTCCTAGCCTTGTTTAGTCCAGACCTGATTCCTTGGCTAGCAGATGCAAAATCATAGTCGTCTTCACCCGCATCTGCGTTTTCGTCAACAAACTCTTCAAAATTAGATCCGACATTCCGTAGAGCCTAGGGACTATATTTCCTCGGCGACCAGCCTCACTATTCTATTGCTTTATCGAATTCACCTCACCTTTCAGAACCTTGTACGTCTTGGACAACAGCTCAAGTTGCTAGCCTATGGCTCGCAATTGGAAACCACGTTAGCGTTTTGTGTCGCTGATTCGTTGTTTTCAGACATTCTTTGGATCTGCAAAATTTGGTTAGTAGCACAAAATATACCCTCACACCTCTCGTGTATCACATAAAAAACAAATTCAAAGCTTTTCACTCTAATAAGCTCATGACGCCTTTTACCTCACAATTTGCTTTCTTTTAATTTTCTTTAGAAACTGAAATCAACAAATCAAAATCAGTAGCCTTCACAGTGTACTATAATTATAATATTCAGACTCAATAATCAATAAATATACTGAAAACAAAGCAAAACAAAACAACGATTACGATTTCGCGAGTAGTCATGCAAATTCGTATGAATTGTGGACGAAACGAAGACACGAAATAAAACAGAAGCGAATATTAGCGAAAAAAGTTAGTTGACTCTTAGATAAATCAAATATAATAGAAACTTGATGTAACAGATTTTTACGTAAAGATCATGTTTTGAAACTTGACGCAAATCTAACATGTTACGCAATTTTTACATAACAAAATTGAAACCCAGACCAAACAATCTTGAAATGACCTCAAATTCAAAATTTAGTATTATAATACCAAAAAAACAACAAAACTCAATTTATAGGTCGTTCTCTTATGTCTAGGTACCCAAACCCCTTGTATGAGCAGTTTGTGACAAAATTGAACCTCCAATTAAAACTTCCAGAAGCTGATATCAAAAAAAGCCCAAATTTAATATATGGTGCGATATCATCTCCAATACACAAAATATGAAGTTTCAATAGATTCTAAGGTGGTTTGCTTATGGTTCACTAAGAGTAGTGTGTTTGTGGCAGAATTGAACCTCAAATTAAAACCTCAAGCAAACAATATCAGAATAAGTTCAAATTTTACATATAATGCGATCTCACACCCAATAGACTGAATATGATGTTTCAATTGATTCCGAGGTGGTTTTCTTATGGTTCTCCAAGAGTTGTGTTTTTGCGGCAAAAATTGAATGATCCTTCAAATTTCAACTAATCCCTCTCTCTCTGATGCGAACCTCGTGATCACGAAACCCACAATCAAGATTGAGATCTGATCCTGGAAAGCCAAAATAGATCTGATAGGAATGTGACACAATGGAAACCTGCCCCAAGACACCAACACTATTGGATTGAGTAGAATGATGCCACGAAGCCAATTAATATTCAATAAGTCAGATTCAGTTCGTTCAAGAACTGAAGAATACAAGAATCACTCTCAAATGTTAAAACTGAAAAATTCAGAAGTAATTATCATCAAAGCTGTCAAAATTTTGGCTTACATGAGTTTAAATAGTTCTTGAAAAATTAACCCTAATGGACCCCTTATGTGGACTTATATGAGGCCCACTCAAAACTGACCCAAACTCTAAACTGAAAAGCCCATAACATAATCCAAACAAGCCTTGGATCCTAACTGAAAACAAAGAATTAATTAAGCCCAAACATGAAAGAAAATAATAAAAATAACTAACTTGTCATTAAATACCACCAGCCCTTCTTTCCTTGTATAGCAAGGATTAATAAGGAATCCTTATAAGAAAAGGATTCTGAAACATTAATGAATCCTTGCGCCACTTGGAGATTATATTGTAGCTCATTAAAGATCCTTGTAGAACTAGGAAATTCCCAAAACAAGCTCCCACATCCTTGTAAGAAAAGGATCCTTGCAAAATAGGAAGTCCACAAGTCAAAAGAAAGCAAATAACAGAATACATATAGCCTGTTCGGACCTATATTGCAAGTTCTTTTTGAACATGGATTCTCCTAAAAATGTACCTCAACATAGAAAAATACCTCTGGAATCTTCTAGTAAAGTTTCAGCTCAATCCAACTGTTGAATTTGAAGTTATGCTCAATAGCGTAAAACTGAACGGTAGAAAATTTTACGCTAAAATCTGAATCTGACCTTGCTTGGTTCGTATAACAAGGCTGAACCATATCTCTCTCTCTCTCTCTCTCTCTTTTTCTTTTTAATATACTTATATGATTAGAGACAATACCAAGATGAAATATAACCTTTTTGTTTTTTGCTTAGATGACGCTGACATGAAGAACAAGAAGATGGACGCAAACACTGAAAAACTTAAAGAAACACTAAAAAAAAAAATAACAGAAGGATATGACCTTGTTTCAGAGCCTAGCTCTGATACCAACTGATGCGAACCTCGTGATCACGCAACCCACAATCAAGATTGAGATATTATCCTGGAAAGCCGAGAAAGGTCTGATAGGAGTGTGACACAATGAAAACCTGCCCCAAGGCACCAACACTATTGGATTGAGTAGAATGACGCCACGAAGCCAGTTAATCTTCGATAAGTAATTATCATCAAAGCTGCTAAAATTTTGGAAGCACATGAGTTTAAATAGTTCTTGAAAAAGTAACCCTAATGGGCCCCTTATGTGGACTTATATGAGGTCCACTCAAAACTGACCCAAAACCCTAAACTGAGAAGCCCATAACTTAATCCAAACAAGCCTCGGATCCTAACTGGAAACAAAGTATTAATTAAGCCCAAACAATACTTGGGCTGTAGCTAACAAAATAAAATAAAGCTCCTAATATTAAATCCACGTTCTGTCATGAGAAAAAGAGAAGGAAGTAAAATATTACTGAACAGATTCGAGACTTATTTATAGCCTTCCATGTAGCCCCTTAATCCTAGAAACCAAAGGAAAAGGTAGCCACCCATGTTTTTTGCAAGTTGTAGCAGGATTCTTTTGTTTCCTTTGATGTCCTCACCTCATGGCCCAAATAAGGTTGTCTTGGACCCCTCCTGCACATGGATAAGATGTACTAGGGTCTCCTTTTGATACTCTAATGGACCTTTCAATTCTGACTTGGTTGAAACATTCAAAACCAATGCATTCAATGCCTCTTTCAATGCCTTTGTCTTGGACCGAGTCATTGGACCATTTGGAACATGTAATGGGTCCTTGCTGGTGTTTCTGGGCTGGTCCACATCACAATCCCCTTTATCTACACAACCTTCTCAAAGAAGATATATGAAACCTTTCGAAAAGATTAAACAGAAGGTTGCTTTGGAGAAAGTCCAATCTAAAGTAAAAACCACATTTTAGAAACCGATAAAACCCTCTACGGGAATTTCTTAAAAGAGTTTCAGTTGTCATCAACAAATCCAAGACTTTTAAAGATTTTTCTTTTTGAAAAGATTTTTGAGCTGAAAAAAAAAAGCCTTTTATTTGAGAAAAGACAAAGTAAAGCATTAATAAGAATATGATAAAAAGCAATGACAAATCATGCATCTTTTGAAAAGGGTCACTAAAAAGGGTTGGGGATTTCTTCTTTCAGATGGGATGGGTAAGAAGGATAGCATGAGAGACAGATCTCAGCATATGATTTCAAACACATGGACAAGTTCATGCCAAGAAAGAGTTCTACGAAATGGAAAGGACCTATGTTTCAAAACCAGATAAAGATGCATGCATGTCATCTAACCTTAAAGCATTGCATATACATTTTTTATTCCTACAGGAAAATCCTTAAAGAAGTCCAGCAAGAATTGAAAAAAAAAAGGAATCATTGAGCTGATAATAACAGAGGATCATGGTTGTGACCATAGAACGAGAAGAAGACAAGATGACCTTTACTGTTAGGAAAATCTCGAAGAAATAAGAAGATCAATTTTGTCATCATGAAGAGTCTTCAGGTCAACCCTGCGATCGGGAAGCACCAAGTTTTCCAACCTTATCATTAAGAAGAAAAACGAAAAAAAAACCCCCCATGAAAATAAATCGTATGAGTGTGTGGGCCAGTCGTCCCTGAAAATAGACCAGGATGTACATGTGTGGGCAAGTCAGCCGTGAAAATAGACCAATGTGAGTATGAGGCAGGTCGCCCATGAAAATAGACCGTGTGAGTGTGTGGGCCAGTCGCCCCTGAAAATAGACCTGAATAAACATGTGTGGGCAGGTCGCCTATGAGCATAGACCAATATGAATGTGAGGGTAGGTTGTCCATTAAAATAGACCGTGTGAATATGTGGGGTGATCGCCCTTGAAAATAGACCAGGATGAACATGTGTGGAAATAGACCGTGTGAATATGTGGGCTGGTCGCCTTTGAAAATAGACCAGAATGAACATGTGTGGGTATGTCGCCCCTGAAAATAGACCAATATAAGTGTGAGGGCAGGTCCCCTATGAAAATAGACCGCGTGAGTGTGTGGGTCGATCGGCTCTGAAAATAGACAAGGATGAACATATGTGGGTCGATCGCCCCTGAAAATAGACCAGGATGAACATGTTTGGGCTGCTCACCCGTGAAAATAGACCAATGTGAGTGTGAGGGCAGGTTGCCCGTGAAAGTAGACCGTGTGAGTGTGAGGGCCGGTCGCTCTTGAAAATAGACTAGGATAAATATGTGTGGGCAGGTCGCGCCTAAAAATAGACCAATGTGAGGGTGAAGGCAGGTCGCCACGAAGATAAACCGTGTGAGTGTGTGAGCCGGTCGCCCCTGAAAATAGACCAGATTTGATTCTCCTAGCTTATATAGGACTTCTAAAGGGCAACAAATCTGATCCTATTATATTTAGGATATTAAATTCGGATTTATTATTGTTTTGCGTCACCTTTAAAAATTCGGTTTCTTTCTGTTGTTTTTTATTGCTGCAGTTTATTTTCATCATATCCAACATATTTGGTGTTGTTTCATCATTTTGCATATTTTATTTCTGTTTTTATTCCAGTCTTCAGTTTCGTTCATATTTCGGATAGATTCGCTCGCTACTCGCGAGACTATCATTGTAGTTTTGTATTGCTTGTTTTCTGGTTTTTATTGCTTCTTGAATCATATATATATATATGGATTGCGCTGCCAAGTTGGTTCTATTTGGTGTTGGTTTTAGTTGCGTAAGAACCGCAAGAAGGTGAGACAAGAGGTATGAGCGTGTGAGGATATTAAGAGTGTTTGAGCAAAACACAAGCGATGTGAGGATTTTTTTTACCACTAACCAATTCTTGCAGGTACTATTATGTCAGATCAAAACAACACACCACCCCCTCCCGATGTAAAACTTAAATTCCAAATGGAAGCCATGACGAAGATGATGGAAATAATGAATTTTGTGATGGGGAATGTGTGTGACAGACTTGAGAAAGGTTGGGGCTGAACTAAAATCAAACAATGATAGTGGGGTTGAAAGGCCAACGTGGGCTGATTATAAGGTGTACGTTGATGATATTGTTGATGGTGGTTTTAAGGATGAGACCATAGGCCACTGGGAAGGTTTTCGGCAGCCTAGAAACCGAAAGGGATTTCATGTATTTTGATGAGGTGTTATAGCAAAAGAAAAGGAGGATTCAAAAGGATAGGTGGTATCAAATGGAGAGAAATAAAGAGATTAGTGTTCTAAAAAAAAGAATCCAATAGTCTATCTCGTCTTCTAGGGGAGATGAAGCAAGAACTTGATGTGTTAATTGCAACAATAAATGCCTAGTAAACTTCAGAAAGAGAGGACAAAATACGCTGCAATGATGATATACGAAATAGAATTGCTCCTACTCTCATCCAAAGTTGTTGGCGACGATTGTTGGCAAGACAAGAACTCCAAAGGCTTCAAAAGGAGGCTAAGGAATTTAACTTGTTGTCCATTTAACTTGGTGATTCGAGGATGAATCATCTTGAAGACAGAGGGAATGATACGATCCAGGAAAGGTCAAATTCAGATTTTGACGTAAAATATGCAACTATCCAGTTTTATGGCAACAGTCATAATTCTCAATCTGACTATTGGATCGAGCTGAAATTATATGTGGAGTCTACTGACATATTTTCCTACCTTGGTTTCAAATTTATGGTCAATTGGAGTTCCAAAAGGCATCGAAACAGTGGTCAACAGAGGTTGTATGAATTTTTTTATTTATTTACTTTTGACTTGTGGACTTCCTATTTGGCTAGGATTATTTTTCTAAATGGATATGGAAGCTTATTTTGTGAATCTCCTAATTCTATAAAGATCTTTAATATGCTGCAACACAGTTTCCAAGTGTGGCAAGGATTCATAAATGTTTCAAAATCCTTTTCTTACAAGGATTCCTTATTCATCCTAGCTACAAAAAAATAAAAGAAGATTTCAGAATTAATTCTATCTTCAGATTTGATTCTCCTAGCTTATATGGGACTTCTAAAGGGCAACAAATCTTAGTTTAGGGTTTATTTATATTATTTGGGTTTAATTGTAAGTGGGCATCATATAAGTCCACATAAGGGGTCCCTTAGGGTTGATTTTAGTTTGGAGTCACTATAAATAAGGGCATAACCTAACATGTAAGGTTAGACAATTCAGATTACTAAAACTTCTTATTTGTCGCACTTTGTGTGTGTGTGTGTGTGTGTTGGTGGGATAATCTCCCTTCCATAGTTCTTTAAAGCACTGAAAAATAACTTATCGAATAACAACTGTCTTCATGGCATCATCCTTATACTTCTTGTTCGCGAATCAATATTCATTGGGTGGGGGTTTTCTGTTTCCAATAGTGCTGGTGCCTAGGTACAAATTATCTTTCTGTCACACTCCTATCAAACCTGATTTACTTGGCTTTCGGGGAATTGGTGTCTTTGTGTGTGGGTTGCGTGACCACGTGATCACGAGGTTCGCATCAACCACCATCATCTTCACCTTCTCAAAACCAGGTATGTTTGCTGCCATTCTTAGTTCCTGCAAGCAAAACGATGCATGTTAGCATGTAAAAAAACAAAGAAAACATAAAGCCAACACCTAAAATTGTCAGTTGGAACACTCTGTTTTTTTTTTCATTCTCACTATCTGCGAGAAGGATGATGAACAGTGCGAAGGTAGGTCACTGGCGTGGGCAGTGACCAAGCTGGGCTGGCTAAGTCCAGCTTAGCCACGCATGCAGGTTGGGTCCAGCTCGAAAAAAAAAATTTTCTTCAAAAAAAATTATTTCAAAAATTTGTGATTTTCCCAAATCTTTTTACTGTATTTTGATCAATATTGGTTTGTATTTTTATACTGTAAAGATACAAATCTGGTATTAAAATACCTAGTTTTCGTCAAAACATTGAAAAATAAAAAAAAAGTATTTTTATGCATACGGCCAAGTTTCTCAAAAAAATAAAAAAAATCATATTGTATTTTCATATAACAAAGAAAATTTCAAAAAAATATGTATTAGCATGTATTTTGGCTTTAATAACCAATTTATTAAAGTCACAAGAACTAGGCCAATATTTCAAAAATTCCAAAAAAAATTATTTTGTTTTCTTTTAATATTTGGGGTTATGACTTTATATGTAAGATGTATTCCGTATATTAAATTATTTGTTGACGTTAGAACGATTAGGTTTTACCCATTAAAATAAGGATCTCTTTACCGAAGAGAACTTTTTTGAAACCGTAGACGGATCAACAACTAGAAAACAAAACAAGACCTTGGATTTTATTAGACAATAAAACAATGTAGCTTACCTTAGGTAGGGCGTATTTGGGGTGCTAATATCTTTCCTTTACACAACCAGTCCCCGTACCCGATCTATGAGACCAATTAGGGTTCCTAATGACCAAGATACTATGTGGCGACTCCCATTCCATTTTTTTCACTTGTAAAAGACAAGAATTCCTTGTCTCCCCACATTTGCCATATTTTTAGATAATACAACGCCTAAAATTTAAGAGTGGATGTTTTTCGCCGCGACACCACACACGTGCGACAGTAGTAATGGTCAAGAAAAAGAATGGCAAGTGGTAGATGTGTGTGGACTTCACATATTTGAATAAAGCTTGCTTAAAAGACAATTATCCCCTCCCAAAAATTGATTGACTAGTGGATTCCACTTTAGGTTTTGAGTATTTGAGCTCTTTAGATGCAAATTCTAGGTATCACTAGATCCTTGTGCATCCAAATGACAAGGAAAACATAGCTTTTATAACCGACGAATGAATATTCTGTAACAGAGTTATACCCTTTAAGTTGAAAAATACTGGAGCTATGTACCAGCAAATGGTGAACAAAATATTCAAGAATCAACATGTAAGGATTATGAAGGGCTACGTTAATGATATGCTAGTAAAGAGCATGTTGAACAACATCTCCTAGACCTGGATGAAGTATTCTCTATACTTAATCATCATTAGATGAAACTTAATCTTTTCAAATATGTCTGCGCCATCAAACAAGGAAAATTCTTGGGCTTCTTGGTGAGCAGTAGAGAAATTAAGTTTAGTGCTAAAAAATTCAAGCTATTTAGAAACATATCCAATTTTAAATGGACTCTAGATACTGGTCTTAGCCCAGGGAAAGTGAAAACTTTTTTCTTTATTTAGGAGTATTGGACTCAGCGATGAACGTTGTTTTGGTTAGAGAGGATGAAGGAATATAACATCCAGTTTATTACTCCACTCATAATCTCCATGATGCTAAAACCATATATTTAAAGGTGGCCCTCGCTCTAGTAAGTGTCATAGGAAGCTCAAACTATATTTCCAAGCTCACCAAGTCACAGTACTCTCGGATCAGCCTCTACAACAAATCCTCTATAAATTAGAGATGTATGGATGACTAGTGAAATGAGATATTAAATTAGGAGGATTTAAACTTCAATACAAACCTTAATTAGCTATATAGGGTGAAGCCTTCGTAAATTTCATTACTTAGTGTTCTTTTTAGGGTTCCATTAGTATACTTGAATCCCTACCTTCAACCATAATTTCACATATATCTATGGAGCAATCCCTGATAATTTCTCATTGGAAATTGTATGTTGATGGTCTTCTAATGTTAATGGGAGCTGGGATAATATTGGTTAGTCCTAAAAACCAAGTCTTGAATATAGAGTTTGCTTTGAGTTTCCAACAATGAAAAATATATCAGAGTATGAAGTCCTCCTAACAAGATTACATCTCTCAAAGACTCTAAAGGCATATCCACTTGAAGCTCATAGTGACTCCTAGTTAGTGGTTAGTCAATGCCAAGGAATTTATAAAGCCAAAGAACCAATTATGCAGCGATATCTTTAGAAGGTCCTAATCTTATCTTCTTAAGGAAAATAATGTCAGAAATATTTCAATCACTCATATTCCAAGGGAAGATAACCATTGAACAAATCTCTTATGTAAATTAGCAAGCTCCAATATTGTAGATTTGCTAGTGGATGTCTAGGTTGAAATCCTAGAAAATCCGAGTATAGGTGAAGAACAACTTGTTGTCACTCCCATCAACATGGAGGAAGATTGGAGAACCTCAATAAAAAATTACTTACTTACTGAGAATTACCTTCAAATAAAAATAAAGCTATTTGCCTAAATGGGCGAGCAGCGAGGTATTGTATCCTTGACAACTTATACGATCCGAGCTAGGATAGATTCAAATTTTGGTGTAAAATTTTTTAATATCAAGTTTTATGTTGTCAAGCATACTTTTCTTACAAGAATTCCTTCTTCATACTAGCTTCACAAGGATAGAAAGGCTGGTGGTATTTACTGACATATTGATTAGCTTATTTTGTGAAGTTTTTTAATCATACAAAAAAGGTTAAAGGAAGGAAACAAAAGTTTCCATGTTATGAGAGGATTTATTGAAGCTACAATTAATTATCTTAGACAAATAAGGAAACTAAAAGGTAGGCAACTTCAGCAATCAATTTCCTAGCTTATTTTGGATATCTAAAGGTGGCAACAAATATATTAGTATTTTCAGTATAAAAATTTCATTCACAACATTATTTAAACTAGAAAATTTATCTATCTTAGGTTATTTTAT
>Ga0325403_1005222_pt1 | contig 12224 bp, 4 predicted proteins | sample PopdelMetagenome_19_FD_205665 | JGI IMG/M metagenome (GOLD analysis project Ga0325403, IMG submission 205665) | Populus deltoides microbial communities from Bellville, Georgia, United States - Xylem-PdKOR-R4 | ecosystem: Host-associated > Plants > Phyllosphere > Stem > Wood/Secondary xylem...
AATAGAGTTATTTATTTTGTATTTTAGATTATTGATTTTTTTTGAAGGTTGCTTGTTATTTAGAAACAATATTTTGTGTGGAAAGTTTCTTGTAATCTTGATTTTTCATCAAAGTTTTTTGCTTCTGGTTCATAATGTTTTAAAATTAATAGTTTGGGTTTTTTCATCCAATATTGTCAGTTTTTTAGTTTAGATAATTATTAAGTTAGATTTTTTATTGATAAAATTTTAGTTTTCTTGAGTTGTTTTTTATATTCATGGGTTTTAAGATTCTTCCCTTCTAGATTTGCATCAACTTATAACAACCATAAGTTGTCATTCTTATTTTTGTTATTCCTTCACCCCAATAACAGAATAGTTAGAGAAAACTAGAGAAGTAATAAAATTAATAAATTGTGGATTTTAATTTGAAATTAAAATTTGGTTATGTAAGGTAGAAAGAGGGGAGGGAGGTTAGAAGAAGCTAGAAGGAGGAGAAAGAGAGAAACAAGAAAAAAAAAAAGTGAAAATATAATTTTAGAAGGACGAACAAGATCAAGTTAAAACTGGCTATCAAAGGATAAAGGGAAAGTATTATTGTTATCGAAAAATAGAAAAATTAAGACTATCTTTTTTTATTTATATAAAATAATAAAAAATACTAAAATGTAAGGCTTTTTCTATGTACACTCACACATAAATCGCTATTTATCACAATAGTGTAGTTGTGTTTTTTCCCTTTATAAGAAACCATTTGCCTTGGTATCAAGAGTATTATTATCTTTTCAGATGGTTTATTAATCATTTAACATTTGATTAGGAGTTGTTTTGTCTTCTCATTATTTTTAACAATTAGATAACTTTATTACCCTCCAAGATAGATTTTTCTTTGGCTTGTTTGCGAGGTGTTTTTGCCTTTGTTATTTTTAAAAAATAGATGAAAGAGGTTTTGCCCATCTTTTAAAGAAATTAAATCATGAATGAAGGGTCATTTAGGTCTTTTTAATATGGTTTTTTTTGTTAATTTCATGATAATCGAAGGCAATTTGATCTTTTGCTGTTGGTTAATAAATTAAAAATAAAAAGTTGTTGATGTGTGCTTACAATGTGCTAATAAGTGGGGGTGCCTGCACTATTTGGATGGCTCGTGTGGTGCCTCCTAGTAGCCAAACCAAGTTTTTTAGCAGCCAAACCAAGTTTTTCACCGTGTCTTTGGTTGCACTGCCGTGTTTTTTTCTCATAGTATGAAGCGTGTCAATAGAGGTGAGACAGTTTGTTGTTGGTGGGTTTTTTTTCTTTTCTTTCTCTCTCCTACTCCTAAAAATACAAGTTTATCTTCTTTTTTTTTTTTATGTATTTCAATTATAGTTCTTATTTTTTTGGTTTATAATCTTGCTTTTTGACCTTTTTAGAAGCTTTTTTTTTAATTCAGCCATTAAATTTTAAATTGTCATATTTTATGTTTATTAATTTGATTTTTATTATTTTGATTTCTTATTTTTTTTCTTAACCCTGTAGTAAAAGTTTTACTTATTTTTTATTTAATCCCCAATTCTATTTTTTTATGTATATTATTTAATTTGATCTTTTTTCTTTTAATTACTATTTTTTTCTTGATTTTTTTGTTAAGGTTTTGGTTATGTTCAATTTCATCTTTGAATCCAAATTTGTTTTGTTTTATTTTTTAAATTTAGTCCTCATACTTTTGATTCTTGTTATTTTAATAATTTTTTTCTCTTCAATTTAACCCTCCAATAAATGGATTGTTCTTGCCTTTTAATTTGTTTTTTATTTTGATTTTCATCCTCATTTTTTTAATTGCTATTTTTTTATTTGAGATCTTTTTTGTAATTATTTTTTACTGATTTTATTTTTTGGAATTTTATTTGTGACTTCTCAGCTTTTCAATGTATTGTGATTTTAGTCTAATAACTCATATCATGGGTTTTAAAATTTATTTAAAGCATGGTTTTCAAAAATAATTTGGGGATCAACTCGGGCAAGTCCTTGATCACTGATTATGTGGGTTGACTGAGGTTACCTTAATTTTTTAAAATTTTATTAACATATAGATATAACATCATTTTGAAAAAAAAGTTAAAAAAGGCAAACATTAATAGGTTTTGATTATGTTTTTTCATGGTTGATTGGGTTGTGGATTTACTTAACTTTTAAACAGATCATATCAGGCTAATTTTCCCATAATTTTTGTTGGAACTCGGCCCTACCTAAGACCTGGGTCACTGTGTCACGATTCAAAACATTAGGTCGGGTTTTGGAAAAGTGATCTATTAAGTTATCTTGATCTCATGATGTTGGTTGTATGTTTGGGAAATTAACATGAGTCGATATCTTTTTTTTTTCACTTCTTTTATCATTTATTATTTTTTCTATTTTGATCTTTATTATTTTGATTTAAGAATTTTCTACTAGATATTTTTATAAAAGTTATATTGATTTTCAATTTCATTATTCAATCCAAATTTATAGTTTATCATTTTTTACAATTTCATCCTGATTCTTTTGGAGTTTTTTTTTATCATTTTGTTAAGGTTATTATTCTTTTAAATTTAACCCTGAAATTAAAAATTTATTTTCGTCCTCAAATTTTTTTATTTTAACTCTTATTTTTTAAATTGATATTTTTTATTTTGATTTTTTTTTGTTATTCTCAGGTCACAGATTTGAAAAGTTAATAGGGGTCGACATCTTTTTTCTTCTCATTTCGGTTGCTTTTCAAAGTATTTTTTATGCCGAAATGCATTAAAATGATTTTTTAAAAAATTATTTTTGAGATCAGCATATCAAAACGATTTAAAATATAAAAAAATTAATTATTTACAAAAAAACAAAACTTAAATTTTTTAAAAACATGTATTGACTTACATTTTCAAACGCTGTCTAAAACGTTAAAGAATGTTATTGTGCAAATTTGGGATTTATTGTCAATACATTAATATCGAATCGTGAAAATGATAGTCGCCACAATTATTACTCAATAATACTTGATCTCAATTTAAAACCATGTAGCTTCATTTAGTAGCATGCCTGTTTCTTGCCTTTATAAATTTATCGGCGACTTGCCTTTACCAAAAAAATAAAATAAAGAGAGCCACGCATGCGTTCATGTATGGGGCCAGAAGTATAGGCAAGAAGGCACATACAAAAATTACTTAAGTGAATTAAAAATATGAAAACGTTGGTGTATCAAAATAAAAAATATCAAAGTTCATACATTTGATTGACATAAAATAAAAGTTGGAGTACCAATAAAAATTTGAGGATAAATAACATGTCATCAAAATAAAAAAGTTATGGTGGATAGGACTCCTTATGAGCTTCTTTTGATATATTATTATCTAAAAATAATTAAGTTATTAATAATTAGACAAAACCAAGAAATAACCTTTCATGTGTGAAATTATAGAAACTAAACTTGTTAGCTCTAAGTAAAAACCAAGCGGTAGAAACTAAAATATATAATCTTATGCCACGAGAAGCTCTTTAATTTTTTTAATTTAATTATATGACCATAATTATTTTATATAAAGAGTGATAATTTAAATTTTATTGAAATAAACTAATTTGCTACTATAATTTTTCCTTTTCTTATTAATATTTATATTTATAGAAAACATATAAATTTTTCTCTAAAAACCAAAAGCAATCAATACACATATCAAAATTGATTTGAATGATTTCAAATATGAATAAAAAAATATATCTTTCTAATTAAAACTCCTTTGTCATATTAACATGCTTATCTTTTTTTGGAATTTGTTTACCATAATATTTATTTTTTTTGACAACATTTAAGCAAAATCCTAAAAGAAAGTTTTAATTAAAAAAATATAATGATAATTTTATTGAGAATGTATTAAAAAGAATAAGAACAATATACCATTTATACAATGTTGCATATGACTCTTTAGTAGTGTCATCAAAAGCACTCTAATAGATCAACCCTGAGAATTCTTGATTTCGCCCCTTATTTGTTTGATTTTCAAATTAGATTTTGATGAAGTTGATTTAATATGACCTAGTCAATCCTATAAAAAATTGGTTGACTTAAAAATTCAAGATGACATTGATTTATTTTTCCAAGTATTGAGATGATTATATCTTGAATTAATCTAGGTCAATTCACTAAATTCACAAGTCGAGTCAAGAAACCTACTAGGATTAATAACTTTGTTGTTTTGAAACTATTTTTCATTAATTATATGATAATAAAAATAGTCACTTGCATAAAAGACACCAAATAATTTATTAAAAAAAATAAGATAAGATGTACAAAAAAAAAAAAGCTTACAAATACTGTAAATGGATGATATAATCTTATTCGAAAATAAAGTAAAAATTGAATGATATTTACTAAAATAATATCTCAAATATATTCTTGATTAACTTAATTATTTAATAAAACCAAACCTCTAATATATTTTTAAATAATTAATTTCAATAAAATCTAATTCAGATTGAAGGAAAATATTAAAAAAGTAAAGCTTGGTCCATTAAAAAGAAGGTCAAGCCCCCTCACATCTGTTTTTTTTTTTTCTAGATTAGATAAGTGACATGTCATCTTATTAACTGAAGTTGTTGACATATTATCTACGGTTTTAATCCAACCATCTAAGGTGGTCAAACACTTAGGTCCTCGTTTCTTGGATCAAAATACCATTTTGGTCTAAGATATGGAAATATAAGAAATCTTCTAAAGTTATTTTTAAAAGAGATAGATTGCTATGCTTATGAGTGCTAGCTCTTTATGTACGATAATTTATGTAATTTTATGGTTTATGGAAATATAAGAGGCATAACATTCTATTTAGAGGGAAATCCTAATAACTTTATAAATAACAGAATATTATTTTTCCCCTAAATAATATCACATATATTAGTTTAGGGTAATTTTAGAAATTTATTCAGTTAAGTTCCTACTTGATTTTTTTTAGGTCTAAAATTGTAATTCACTATATAAATTACATTTTAGTCCTTAATTTCTAAAACTTATTTACAATCAAGTTATATTTGATTAATTATCTCAAATTAATTTCTAACCAATAGTTTTTATTGTGTGACCCATTAGGTTTCTAATAAGTTGACCCAAATGTAAATCACAATCTTAAATAAAATAGGATTAAACAAATTAAATAATGTAATTTATTATTAATTCAGGAATTGATTAATCTGTATTTAAAGATTAAGTGCATCGTTTAATAACATGTCATAATATCTTATATTTTAAAAAAGTCATAAATGGTTTAAGTTAACTTTTTAGTAAGCAATTTCTCAATGTAATTATTATCCATTTATAAAAAAATATTTTGATTTAGATATTACAGCATGGAGTGTGTTTGTTGTGTAAAATCATGTTTATTCTTAACATTATAGTTATTGATTCATTGAATAAGATTTAAAACTTTTTAAATCTCATTTCACCTTGCACAAGGATTTCATAATCAATACTATTTGACAACATGTGGAATATTTTTCTTAAATTATCTAGGGTAATGAATTATCTCTTGATCACTCAAATACCTTTATATAGTTCATGTTATACCTATTATTTGCCTGTTTATTACCCTTGAATAGGACAACGTGTAATCAGAATCAAAGTATAACATTCTCTATATAAAATAACTTAGTGATCTCAAGTTTAAGAATCAGTTATACTATTTTCACGTGAGCCTTCTATAGATACAAGTGATCTTCCATGCAGAATTTTCATATGAACCAATTCAATATACATGTTATCTAACAAATACCTACATATTAGTTTCAGATATTTATTATACATCAATTTATGAGAATAATTGCTTCTTTTCATAAAGAAAAGAACATAGCATGTAGTCTCAACATCTCTAGTTAATGTCCAATGTTAATAGAATATCAACTAGAAACAATGATTTGATGCAAAAAAAATCTCATAATTATAACAATTTTATAATTTTCTTTGTGTAAGATCTGGTCCTCAAAGACTCAATTCTTTACAAGCAATAAAAATAAACTTTATTTTGCAAAATGAATCAATATAATGTCATAAATATTTTTTGACACCGTGATAAACACATGAAAAATAAATCATAAAACTCAATTCTTAGCCAATGTAACATGGAACGATGAAATTGAAAAAAAAATTAAATGACCAGAGTAAAAAAATCTTGAACATTGTTCTAATCTATAAAATTTTATGTCTAGTTGTACAATATTTATACATTAAATTCAACATACCTTTTAGTTTTTCTTGTAATATTTTGTTTTGAAAATAAATAAAGAAAAAAATTTTGTTTTGGAATTATGTAAGTTGCTTTTAATCATAAACAAAGTAGTATATTATGATCCTACTGTTTTTTTTTTAAATTGAAAATTAATCATTTTAAAAACACAACAATCAATTGTAAAATATTATTTTTAATCTAAAACACAACAATACCAAACACCTATTAGGATATATAACTTAATTTATTGAAAGAAGAATAACAAAACCATGACATGACACGAGCTTTTTTATTATACGTGTACATATAATAGTAATTAGTATGTGAATGAATGGATCAATTTAATTACAATTAAGTCTGAATTAAATAATTTTAGTTCCTGGGATACCTTATCATCGATTGAAGAGAAAAAATATAAGGTGTAATTAAATAAAAATTGGAAACGATGGACACATTAAAGTTTCAACTTTGAACAATGGGGTGGAGTGGTGGGTAGGGCGGAGTCAAATCCAAGCCTAGAGGCGGACGAAAGGCCCGGCCACCAAAACGGCGACACAAATGGAAACCACATGTGGATGTAGGGAGTTGTGTAGGCTCCCACTTCCACGTGCGTATCCTATTTAATAGAAGTGGTAGGAGAGCAGTATTAATCAATCATCGTAAGTGTCCGGAGAGTGTTTTAGAGTATAGTATTGGTTTTGTTTTAAAGTATTTTTTATTTAAAAATATATTAAAATATTATTTTTGATACAATATATCAAAATAATTAAGAAATATAAAAAAAATTAATTTAAACTAAAAAAAATTCAAAAATATAATTTAACTCAATATCAAAGAGCAACCAAATTTGTTTGAATTTGGTTATTTAAAAATTATAGCAGCCCACGCCAGACAGTTATTGCATGGAGCGCAACCTTTTAAGGAGTTTTTTTTTTTCTTAAAAAGAAAAAATTGTTTGATATGTTTTTTTAAAATTTAATTTTTTTATTTTAAATTAATTTTTTAGTATTTTTTTAAATTATTTTAATGTGCTATATAAAAAATAAATCTTAAAAAATAAAAAAATATTTTAATATATTTCAAAATAAAAAATACTTTTAAAAATAACATATATTTTTTTTTTCCTATAACTATGATATGGTACTTTACAAAAACTTTCCCACGTGTGCTATTTCAAAAACCTCTAAAAAGCAAGACATCACGGACATGCATGCATGCATGCGACATTACACACATAATCTTCAATTAAACTATTTTACCGAGTGCATACTACCAAGTGATTTAGAATCATCATAAGCGTTTCTTTAGCATCCAGTTAGGAAGAATCGATACTGCTGTTCACAACTCTTGGATTCTCCAGGAAATGAGAGCAGCAACAACTGGTAGTTGAAGGGAAGTGCTGGCTGGCCAGTTTGAGCATCAGCTTCTTTTGCAGCTCATATTCGGTGATAAATGTGTTTCTTTACCTCTTGTTTTTCATGGGATTTTTGGGGATTCAATAAACCTCACCGTCAACCCTAATAAATGATTCAACCACCTCAGGGCTGCACATGTTTCTCACTCCAGTCATCGGTTACTGTGCTGGCCATCTTGGCCTTCTACTACCACGACTACTCCTGTACAAATACCCCCTGTTTAATAGCAAGCTCAGATATAATAAATGGCGCTCAGACTCAAACCAGAGGCATGAAATGGAAACTCAGGAGTCAGGAGTCCGACCATGTTAGGCAAAAAGACAGAATATAACAAAAACATCCAGTACATAGACTTACTTCGCATTTAATTAAGAAGCATAATATTCAGACTCCGGGGAGTTGTATGTTCTGTTTAGTAAACACATAACAGTAACCAACTAAAAACTCTTCAACACATATTATGCTTTTACACCAACTGCTCTCAGATCTCACACTGTATTAGGCAAATATGCTTAAGGGACCAGTCTTATTTGGGGCCTCTAGTCCATTCTCAGCATTTCGCATCCCTGTGATCCATGTCCTCCTGCAGGACAGATCATCAACTTTGATTAGTCTAAAACGTTCAACTGACTGAAATATCTAACAAAGTTCTTCGTTTGAATTTTGTTTCCATGTGCAGAGATTGAGAATAAATCTTTATTAGTGCAAAGAATCAAAGAATCTCCTAAAGCACTATCACTTCCTTTTCTCCTCTTAGTCTTACCTCCCAACACTGTTGCCGCTAGCCCGGTTCATCAGAATCGTCAATCTTTTTGCAGTTTTCATAAAAACACTGCATTTCCAACAAGAAAATTAAAAGAAAAAAAAGACGATTTATTAAATACATGTAACACTATCCCTGCTTCCAAAGTTGCAAAGTTAGGTTCAAGTAGTTCTTATCAACCCAAAATACAAGGTCTGCAGGATGAAAAGATAACCAATGACGAAAAAAAATTTCTTTTTCCTTACAACAGATACCTGAATGGTTCATCTCCAATCTGTTTAACAGCACCTGTCACATCTCGATAGAGAACATGGCTCAACATATCTGATATCTCTATTTCAAACATGATGGCCAGCTTCCTGCGTAGCTCTTCATAAGAATGAAGTGCAGAGAGGTCAAGGGTCCGCCCCAAGTCTTCTGACTCCAAAAAAACCTTGCAGTGACCAGTATCCATGCCAATTTCACTGGCATTCTGAAGACTTTGGTGCCATGAAAACCCAGTAGTGCACGACTTTTCTTGTGAAATTTGTTTCCCAAGTGCTGATCGTAAAACATCAGAATTTTTTTCTCTGTTACGATCAGATGAATTTCTCTCATTAACAACTTGCGGGAAAGCATCAGCGGAACAGCTATGAGATATCTGCTGCTCGACAAGTATTGGTTGACCAAAGAGCAGAAACTGGTGTTTCTTTGCATTATCAGATTTCTCCAACTTTGGATTGCTGCTCCCCTTTGTTAATAAGCAAGATAAATTCTTATTGCTGTCAGGGTGTCCTGTCGGGTAATTTTCAGAATTTTTAGTGCGTGGATTGAACCTCTGGAGACTGGACAGAAACAGCCCTGACTGCAGCTTTTTTTTAAACTGGAAATCTGATAAAGATATTCCAAATTGAGCATGCCTGGCTCCCTGTATGCCTGCAGGAGTGTTATCTGATAGACAACACAAAGGGCTGCTGGGCCCAAGGGGGTTGCCTGAAAATGAAGGCAATTGAAATTGGCCATCAAGGGGAAAATCTAACTGTTGCGGGAATCGCAACTTCTTTCTTGGTGGTGAGAAGGGTGATAGGTGGATGACTGGCATATTTGACACCAATTCAACCAGCCATGGGCTGACACACTTTACAGTTTGTAGTAAATCTGGCTCATCCCATGTCACCTGCCACACCATTTGGCAAAAGATATAAGAAAATAAGATGCTAAAGCAAGATCATTTGAGTTTAAAGTTTAGGCTAACATTCAGCAATTCTCAAATGCTAGAGAACAATAATTAATTCAAAGTTTCAAGACTTTTAACAGACTCTGAAATCCACAATTATCAGCAGAGAATCCATGAGATGCCAAACTCAAGTCACACAAGTATCCATAGTGCAATATTTCTATGCTTAAAGCATGACTAGGTAATAAAAAAAATGAAGCCTTGTAGGAAGTCATCTAGAATAGAGAACTAACTTCAAGATTTATCCTAAATCAGCATTTTCATTAAGACATCCCTAATTTAATCGGTAAAAAAAAAAAAAATTCTGGAGACACCAGTTTGTATATCATTTATTGAAAGCCTGTAAACTACAAAACGTTAACTATATATGCAAACAGTAAAGTATATGGGATAATGAGGCCACCTCAACAAGTAAAAAATAGCAGTGTAAAATCCCTATCAAAACCTCGAAGGGAAGTGAAATGCTGCGGACCTTGTCAATCAAGATGAGCAGGTACTCTAGATATAATGCGATCTGTTTCAACTCATCAGAAACTTCAATTATGATAATAAATTTCCCACCATTGATTTACAGAATACTCCTAATGTGACTTCCATAATTATAATGCCTTAAACTTGTCTGGAACCAACAAATAGGTTGGTGTTTTTTCTAGCACCAAAGACAGCCATATCACAGTATAGTTAAAAGTTAGAAGTAGGTTGGGAAGTGGCATTCATCTTGGCAGAAGAGGAAATAACTGGTTACCCAAAAAAAGCAACGAAAATGAAACAAGAACAAACTTGGGCAAATGAAATGTTTAAGAGCAAACACGAGGAGAATGGCATCTACCAATTTAATCCTTGACGAATTTAAAGGCATATGGAAGCATGTAATTTGGCAAGGAAGAGGCCTGGAAAAGCAACTGGCATGTGAATCCATCTCCAAACTCAACTAAGATCTTAAGGAACTTCATTCACGATTTAAAATTGAAGAGGAGAGGATAAAAACAAACAGAAATATGGGAAAAACTTGCAAAACCACTTAAATTGGTAATGAAGAAGAAAGCGGTTACTAAATGCTAATTGAGCAACAGGCATAATCAACAATCTTACCCAAGGAACAACAACAAAGTCGATAATTACAGATAAGACAAGACAAGTAGAGAACCTGGAGAAGACGCCATGGAGAGTTAGGCCATCGGACAGGATCAGCAACCTGAACAGAGGCAACAGTCCCCATAAACCAGCTAATCCGTGAGGAGTCCTCTGTTTCAAAAGCCATCTTGAACCTCATCCCAGAGCACCAACTGGTCCTCATTGCCGCCCTTACTGAAGAGGCCTTAACACAAAACTCTGGCGTGCTTGCTCGTGGATAATAAACGACTTGAAAAGGATTTCCATTAGCAGCAAGACCAGCAGCTTCCAAAACCTCTTCAGACTTCACTCTTCCCCTTCCCTTCACTCCCCCATTTCGCATCTCATCCTCCTTCACAAAAAGTGAAAAACCACCATATGGGTTAGCACAGGTAGCATTGTTCGAATTCCACCCAATGTGTGATGGTGATGATTCAGGTCCGCTCCCGATTCCAATCCCCCTCTTGGCACGGCGAATTCCAACACAAAGATCGCCATTTTCAGCCCTCAAGAACACAATTGAATCCCCGGCAACCAATTTCTTCTGGTTAACAAAGGTGCTCCATCCAGTAGTCAACAAATGCCTCCTTGGTGTCCCTCTATAAATATGCCTAAACTTCCACACCTCACCGTGCACATCTTTAGCAATCAGAGTCTGCACGGGAGGATCCGCAGAGTAGTCCAGCCTTGGGAAAATCGTCTCCGCACAGTATCTAGGCACAGAGAAACCCCCACCATTGTTGGCATCAGATTGAGTTAGTGTCTTTGCAAAAGAGGCCGGCTTCTCTGCGTTGTTACTGTCGTTCCCATCACCACAAATGTCCACATACTGAGAGAAATCAAGGTCAGCGTCTGGTAAAGGAACAAGGCTGATCTTGGCGAATACCTCATCGGTACCAGGGTCGGCGAGGAATTTGACAGAGGCAACGCGGCAGAGGACGAGAGAAGGGATTCTTTGGGGGAAATCGACGGGGGATTGAGAGTGCTCGGCGTGGCCTTGTGGAAAGTAGAAGACTTTAGTGTTTAGTGGAGGGATTTGTACCATGCTTCCTGCACAGGCTTGCCATAGTTGTGGATCCAAGCTCTTCTTATCTGTCTTTTTCATAGCTCCTTGCTTTACAAAATGAAAGGCAACGATATTCAAGTTAAAATTTATTTTGAAGAAAATCCCAGTTCATTCCTTAAAATTAAATTGAAGAAGCCATCTTTACCAGTTTTTGAAGGCCAAAAAGGAGAACACCGTGCCTAGCTTCTTCTCCTTCTCCTTCTCCTTCTCCCTTGAGAAAAATAATATAAACTCAAAACTTTGATTGGAGTATTAACAAAGAGCAAGAGCTTGTTTTGGATGGAGTAGTGTCCACATTTAATTCTACTTATTTGCGTGGGATAAAAAGAAGAATTCCTCAATTCTTGAAGGGCTGGGTTGCTTCAGTAATTAAAGAAAGGAAATGGGGTCGTTGGATTTTTGAAGAAGCTGACAATATATTTCACCTTGGCGCAGAGAGAGGGAGACAGAC